>Ga0116227_10000105_pt1 | contig 139087 bp, 127 predicted proteins | sample S1TSphgellanicum_FD_89693 | JGI IMG/M metagenome (GOLD analysis project Ga0116227, IMG submission 89693) | Host-associated microbial communities from peat moss isolated from Minnesota, USA - S1T2_Fb - Sphagnum magellanicum MG | ecosystem: Host-associated > Plants > Peat moss > Unclassified...
GCACCAAAGGTGCTCCAACTATGCACTAACCACTTTGTGTGGGTTGTGTGCAGGCTCGTGTGAGTGAGTGAAGCTTGTCAATTCTTCCTAGTCTTATCTCGGAGCTCCAACACACCCTTCTATGCCTCAAAGTGTTGTGAACTAGGGAGCGTGCCCCGACTCCTCCCTCTTCCGCTGTCTTCTACTTGGACTCACATTTGAGTTCTTTTAGGAGTTGGAAGTGCGTCATTTAACTATATACCTTTCCTTTGAGCTAGTTTTCTGATTTGAATGGTGGAAAGGACGATGTATACCTTGCGTTTTCATTTGTTGACCATAAATACCTTATTTACCAATCCTATGTTGATGGTTGTGGAGAAAAACAACTTGTCACCAAAGATGTTTTTAACTAGGCCATAAGCATAGTAAAAAATGAATGCAAAGGTGTAGTTCAAGGCCATATTTCAAAGCTTGAATGCCACTTCCCTCAACATGAAATGATGAGAGCCTTGGGTGTGATATATCACCAATTCTAAGCTACAAATGGACTAAAAGTAGAGGAGAATTTCCACCCTCACTTGAATGTGTTGAAAGCCACATTTGGTGTACCTTGCAAGGTGGGTGAAAATGGGGAAATTTTGCCTCCTTTGCTTTCAAATTAGAACCATGATGTGCAAACTTTTTTTTTAAGGTCACCATGCTACATAATGCAGAGGCAATTCAACCTTGTTATGCAATTTTGGTGCAATTTTTTAACATTTTCTAGCTTCAACCATTAGCTGTCAACATACATTAAGTTGGCTGAGATTGTTGTTGTCCAAGTGCTTGGTCTTGTTGAAGATGAACGTACATTTAGCACTGTAAGTTTCATGAAGAATAGATTATGAAATCAACATAACACACACTTGGATCTATGCACTAGATTTTATAACCAACATTTTTTTACTATGCAAAATTTTCGTATGAGCAAGCCATTGCCAAGTGGGTTGGCAAAGTTTACTATTGTGCATATGTGTAAGTGATAACATCAATGTTCTTGGAGCGTTGCAAAATGCACATCTAAGTTCCAAACTAAATTTGGATGTTTTGGGTGTCATGATTTTGATGTTATGATTCATGAGTCACTATTGTTCATATATAAACTACCTTGTTTTTATTTCAATCACTTGGTGAGTCTATTTTTGTTTACATTTTTTTTTTTTTTTTGCTTGCATTGGTTGTTCAATTTGTGGCTATCTTTTTCCACACTCCAATGAATTATTTTTTCAGGAGTTGCATATCATTTGAGCTCTTGCGATGGTTTTAAAGATTGAATGAATGAGATGAAGGGAGTGTTCAATGAATGATATTAGTTTATCACAAGTTTGTTGTTGATATATTCAACTTACAATATTTAAAAACAAAAGTGGCTTTAGGTTAGGTGACAACTCCTTTTTTAATTTGGTTCTATTGTGTTTCAAGCTAATTGTTTGTTTACAATTCCATGCCACATGGTCTTGAAATGACAAATTAATCTCAAATTGGTTTTCTTCAGATGGATTTCAACTCAATCAAGGAAATAAAGTTTAGAGTCTCCAATTTTATTTTATTTTTGCAAATGGTCTTCAATGAGGTTTTGGTTCTATCCATGGTATTTTCATGGAATATTTTGTTGTCCATGCCACATGGCAGATTCAAATGATGAATGCTGTAATATTTGTTTTCTAATTTGTCTTAGGTGTAGGAAGAGCTTAAGCTCCAATGGGCAACACCTTTATGGGGGTTGGGGTTCAAATCCCCTTCAAGCTACTTGAGATATAATTTGAGTGTTCACTGGTCATCATGAATGTTGATTTTATTAATGTTGATTTTACAGGTATATCCTACTCCAATTCACTAAATTTCAGAAATTCACATAATCTAATGTTGCTGATTTGTCCCCAGATTAAAATTTTATTTGTAAGCTCTTTTCAAATTCTAATGCTTATAAGCTGATTAGTTCTTACAAACACAACCCATTTGGGCTCTTAGCAGATGTAGCCAAATGTACTTCCTTGACAACACACATGTCGTCAATTCACAAGTATTCTAATTATAGCCACTGTAGATATGTCCGGATAACACCTCGCCATTTGGCCACTCATTAGAATAAATAATTGGCCAAGTCAGCTCCACCCCAACACACATATTTAGCCATCTATGCTATTTGAGGCCTTAGTTGTGTAGCCACATTAGCAACCAGTTATAATTGAAAAAAAAAAAAGGCTGGTGATGGGGCTGCTGTCTCCTCCCCCTATGCGGTTCTCACCCATCAGATGGCGGTGTCCAGAATTTGCCCACCCATGTAATGACAGCCTAAGAGCATCTCCAATGGTGATCCGTATATGATCTTGCACAGTAAAATTGGATGAAGAAAAGTCCAAATAGGCTGGTTTGGGATCAAGAAGATGGTTTTGGGTCAGCATAATTTTACAGTTTAAGGTGGCTAGAGGCCCAGCAGAGAATCGTGTAAGAAAGATTATCTGACTTCTGGTCAGTGTACCTGATTGGTCCATTGTAATGATTGGCCTAGGTGATCTGCTAGGAGTAGTCCCCACCTATTTCCTGTCCCAGTTTCAGTTTTATGAGTGGGGTTGCAAGAAAATGGTAAATAACTAAACTTGGATGTGAAAAATAATGTCGCAGGGTCACATACTGAGCACCATTGGAGATGCTCCAAGGGATTGCAGAGCTGGGTTGGGGAAGGCTGCAGAGCTGATCGGAGTGATTGTCCCTACCTTTAAGGCACCTCACACCACCAACACTCATTGGACCTAGAGTCCGATTCCCATAGGGTGGAGGCAAAAGAATTGAATAAAACCCCACGGAACCTTTGTATTCAGCAGATCTTATTCCATCTGTTCACCAAGAAGGAACTACATGCCGGTAGTGTTGTCCATCCATGCTTGAACAAGGGTTACATGTCTGGATATATTTATCAAACAGGTTTGAATTTTGTGGAAAAGTGCAGAAGGAATGTTTGCAAAAACTAAGGCAACAACACATGTCGCCAGTGTTGGCTGCCACTAGTTTTGGCCTGGACTAATAGCCCTTCCTAAAAACACCCTACCTATAGTGCCCCTGCCAGTAGGCTAGGCTAAAAATGGTAAAGAAGAGAGGTAGACATAGAAATTCTTGGCAGCAGACTAATTCAAGTGTTGGATTTCTTCGTTCCCAATTAGTTTCCTCTGGTTCTCAAAATGTTCCTCAAGATCCCAATTTGTTCCTAATGTGTTCCCAATAGCACCTCACTTTATCCATATCCTCTGCCTTAAGTTTTACTTGTGTAACCTATGTAACCAACTTGAAAGGTGGAGATTACTATATATCTCTTTCGGGACTGTTTTTAAAATTTTTTTTGGTCATGGGCCAATCAATGATGCCCATTGCAAAAAAAATAAAATTGAACTTTGGTAGGTGTGAGTCACACTACTAGAGATGATGACCTGTTTCATTTGATCTGAGTCCTACCCAGCATAGATGCAGCCCATGGTGGTGGGACATTTTTTTTCTTTTGGTGATGAATTTTCACCATGCTATGACTGCAATTTAAAATTAAAAAATTGGTCAAAGATGCTTGAATATTTTTTCTGAAAAATTGCCGAAAAAATGAGGAATTTTTTGGTTTTTCAAGATATATCATTACTTTCTTGCTGTTTCGAGATACTTTTTAAAAATCTGTCCCCAAATAAATTTTTTATTCACATTCGAATGTGGCATGCGAGCCACCTACTCCTACTTCCGAAAATTGAAAATAAAGAAAATAGAAAAAAAAAAGACTGATCAGGATGAATAAAATAACAAGGTTGAGTACGTTGGTGAGGGCAAGAGTTTATTGGTGTTTGTGAGGTCCTAGGAAGCCTGGAACTCGTTTAGGGTTCCCACCCCTCCCCTCACCCACCCACAAGAAAAAAAGGAGGACCCTTCACTCCATGATGCAGAGTTCTCATTGGTTGCATGGAAATTCTATTCCTAAAATTGGCTGCCACTATTTTTGGTCTGGACTAATAGCCCTTCCTAAGAACACCCAATAATCTGGTCAGAGATATTATCATTCGTTTCTGACAGGTGTAAAAGAGACGCTAGGAACACAGGTCTCATAGATATCCTCTGAAACCATCATGATGTAAAAGCTGGGTGCCTAGTTACAAAATAACATTTTCACAAATTGCTAGAAACAAACTACATGAACTGTCCAGAGTGAGTTTCATCGACTGTTGCTATTCAGATACCTTTCAAGTTATCATGCCATTTGACCATCGATGCCTTATGGCTCTTGAATAGTTTAACAAGCTGTTACACCTTACCCTGTGTGGTCAGATTCAATGAAAATTAATTAAAACTAGTGTGAATCTTGTGCATAATGCAAAGGTGTGTTATTTCAACAATGTTTGGTTGATGTTTTTGGTTTTTTAAAAAAACTTTTTTTTTCAATTAACTGTCTGTGGCCACTGTCCATCCGGAGTCACTGTCACAGACAGACCAAGTGAATTAATATATATGATTCGAGACGTTGAAAACTTTTTCATAAATTTGGAGAGAAAATTGTTTGAAAATGTAAAAGATTGCCTAATTTGATGAAAATTTGAAATTGGCAATTGTGAAACATAATAATTGTTGTATCCAACTGTTTTCAAGTGAGAGTTCACAACAAACTTGTAATCAAATGAACTTTCAAAACTGATGATATAAAATTAACTTGACAAGAAAAATACATAATATGAAACTCCCAAAAAAAATACAATCTTAAAATAATACAAAACTGAAAATAATACATTTGACAATTAATGGTGTAATTTTATTATTTAAAAAAAGCTCTTCAAAGTTCTAGTCTTCAACATTCTCTTTTAACACATGCCATGGGCATCACTCAAAAAAAATTATTAATTTTTGAACTTTTTTTGAAAAGTTTCTTTAACTTCTAGTCTTCAACTTCCTTTTAACACATCTCATATCATCGCCCAAAAAATATTTACTAATTTTTGAACTCTCTTGAAAAGTTGAGTTGCAATCTTTGAGGGATGCTAAATACATCCCCATCAAACTTTGTTTTACAAATTATGTAGGCAACACTACGATGCTTACATGATTGTTATGTGCGATTGATTATTGCTTTACAAAATAATAATAATAATAATTGTTGTGTTAAGAGCTGAAAATTGAGCTAGTGATGGGTATTTCCAGTGATTTCCTTATAATCCTTAGTCTGGAGTCTTAATGAGGTGACAATAGAATATTTAAAACATTATTAAATTATTTGTGAAATAAGTTTTGAGGGGGTCGGGGGCAAATTGCACATAACAATGTAAAATTGCATTGCCCCAAAAATAGGCCTCCTTTATATGTTGAACAAAGCTCAATGGGGTGTTTAATATTTCCCTAATTTTCAACATTCTTTTTTACCACATGTCATTATCATCACAAAAAAAAAGTTTACTTTTTGAAATTGACCTTTGTATAATTTGTCCAAATATTAGGATTTACATGTGTTGAAAATTAAAACAATTTAACTTGAGGTGTAAAAAGCTTCCTTGTTCTAAAATTAATACAGTTTGACACCTGACTATCGAATTCGCCCATAGTGTAAGGTTTAAGTGCCTCTCTTATTTTCCTCTCTTATTCTATACACCAGATGAGTTGCTTCCCAATTTATTTTTATTATTTTCAATTATCCATTTCAATTGGTCCATCATCCAAAAAAAAAATTGAAACTTGGGAGGCTCCCCAAAATAATACTATGTGAGGATGGAGTGCCTCCCATTTGGCTCATCTACATAAGTGAGAAGGAGAGACCTTTGGGCAAAGGATATGTGATAAAGTGGGTTGCTATTGGGAACACCCTTAGGAACACATTGGGAACTTGGGGAACATAACTGAAAACATATGAGAACAGACTAAGAACATGATGGGAACACAAGAATTAAAAAAATTCATCCTCAACCTACCGCCCCACCCCCTCCCCAAAGGAGAAAAGATGAACCCTCTTGGGTGTATATTCATTAATCTCATTGGTGGCATGCATATATTCTATTCCTAGACATGGTTGCCACCATTTTTTTTGCCTCAGCTAATATGCCTTCTACAAAGCGCACCATACCTATTTAATTGTCCGCTTAATTCTCATGCTGAATCTGTGCCATGGGTGCTGATTTTGTGCCCAGGTTATCATGAAATTTTCATGCCTTCTAATATGGCAGAATCGGTCACAACAGCTGATTCTGTCATTTAATGCCTACCTCATTCCAGATATAAAACTCACCTCACCTATCCTATTTTGCCATCTACTACAGACCAGCTCCACAGGGAACGGGCAGTGACTGGAAGAATCTTCCAGGCACTGCCCATTTTCTAGTACATTGCTACTTGATGCTCTCAGTATGGTATCCTGATTGGTTAATATTTCTTTTGGGCACCCAAAAACTTAAAATAATTTCCTCCGGATGGACTCAAGACATCTTGTGGCACGTGGAGCTCGGAAGTATTGGGATAGTTATGGGATAGTTAGCTCCTCTTCAAGTATGGCCAATTTGCTCACAAGACGGATGTAAATTTGTTCAACTTAGGCCCACTTTACATGAGGAGTCAAGGCCAATCTCGAACTCAAATCAAGCATTCCTATTGGTGCAAACGTTGAAATCAGCCCCAAGGGTTTTACACTAGGAGTCAAGGCAAGAATAGAAAAAAAATCTTTTCAATCTGCCCCAAGTTACGAATAAATGTTGAACTTTATAGCCTTGTATTGGCCCCAAAGCTGGAAAAAGGATACCATTTGCAACCCTTAGGGCCAATGTTCCAAGCATTTCTGGTAAAGCCCAAGGCCAAGGGTGAACCCTTCACTTAATTCAAGATCAAAGATACATTTATATCACTTATAAATGTATAAGATAAATCATTTTCAAGGAAATTGTTTAAGTTAGTTTTTGTTTATTGGATTCTCTGAATATGATTCATTAATCCTATCTAAGCTCAAAATTATGGTGAGAAACCAAACGTAATAGAAAATTGCATTGGGGTTTTTCACAAAAACAATTTCTGGGATTGGCAACAAAAGACTTGAGGTTAGGGTGTCCAACCATTTAAACGAGTGTTGGGTGGGTATCATAATTTTATGATACCCACTAGGTGCAGTTTTCACAAAGTATGACACCCATTTGGATACGATTTTCCCCAAAACAATTTTTAAATTTTTGACACCGGGTAAGGGTATCAACATTTGTTTTTAAAAAATTTAATTGGTTCTCACAATGCCAGTTCTCATAATTTTGAGTATAGCTAGTTCTCCTTTGTTGGTTCTTACAAACCGAGTATTATCATTTTTAATTATACATTAATTTTAGAAATTATTTTTTAAAAATTATTTTTTTAAAAATTATTTTATTTCTTTTTTAACAATGAAAAAAATAAGCAATGTTTTAAATTTTTTAAAAAAACCATCAATTTATTTATTGAACTTTTACACTTCAGCAAACTTCATCCTTTTTAAATTCCCTTTCAAACTCTTCTAATTCTCTTTTAAATCCATATCCCTTTCAAGGAATTATAATAAATTAAATGGAGATTTACATCCTATTCTATGATCATTAAGCCAATTTTTGTTGACAAAAATCAACTTTTTAAAATTTTCCATTTGCAAATTACATCTCTTAATATTAATAAAAATTCTAACCAAAGAAAAGATCCTTTTGTTTCTATTTGCAATCCAACAATCCCCAAAATCTATTGAGTTAAAAATCCAACTATAGGAAGCATTGCCTCATTTTTTGCCACCATTAAAGAGGACATTTGATGTCTTTAACATCCAATTGATACTTCCTAAAAATCAGAAGCTCCTTTTTGACAAGTATTTCTACTAGTTCACTTGTGCTTGTAGTTCGTTCAAATATATCTAAACTACAATCCTGATAAAAAAAATTACGATTATTAGAATTCGTCTCTAATCTCATCAAAGGATGCAAATACTCATCACATTTGACTAGCATATGATATAAATATTTCCTATCATATTCTTCAACAAGATCAACACCTTGCTCCTTTCTAATAAATGAAGATATTATACAAAAGCTATTATACTTAGGGTCTAGCATCAAAGAAATCATATTATGGGCTTTCCTTTATTATAAACCTTTAAGAATGAAAAGAAAGAATCCAACACATTGATCACCTCCTTTCTAATGTTGGAAGCCATAAAAAAACTCATAATTAACAACTAAATCATCATCCATTAGGGTTTTAAATGAAAGTAAAACTTGATTTTCTTTTTTAAGTTTCAAATTCATGGAAATGGTAGAGTGTAAAGCATCACTAAGAAGCCAATGTCCATGTGATTGATTAAAAACACATGCAAAAATAATTGGAAAAAAATAATCAATAATAGTTTGAAAAATTTGCCATGTCAAAGGTGGAGGCGTTTGACCAATGACTCTCGTTGTAGTTTGTTTATTGTAACAAAACACAATGGTAGATCGAACTTGTAAAGCTTCTTGAAACATAATGATTTTAATAATAAACCTGTAAAAAAACAATAACAATTTGATTAGTTGTCCTATCAAATTTTTAACCACAAAAACTTTAAAGAATTGAAACAATAATGAGTTTGAAAAAACTAGCTTGTTTTGACTTGAGTGTTTAATTTTTTGGGTCAAATTTCAATTTCAACACAAGCCTTATTCCATTCATGTATGCCCTTCTTAAACTTCTTAAGCCAAGTGATGCATTTCTGTAAATTTGTTTGGGCAAACTTGATAGAAACATATTTTAAATTTTTGCAAAATTTTTCCTTTGCAATGCCATATTGACATGCTTTTGAAAACGTATGTCCAAAAGAATTACCCTAAAAACTCTCTTCTAACCCAATAGATTCACAATTTACAACAAATTTTAATGCACCAGTCATTCCATTGAAATGAGATCCTTCATCTTTGACATAAACCATAGTTTTTTTTCCTTAAACCATGCTTGTCCAACAATTTTGTCAAACTTTTGACCAAGGCTTGCCCTATTGTTTCTGTTGTTTCAAATAAGTCAATAATTACATGTTTGGGATGTTAATCATTACTTAAAAAAATGCAAACACATCATAAACTCCTTTAGACATCCAAAGGTTGAAGCTAGTTGTTGCAAAATGACGTTTTGCCAATGCAGGAAATACATATAATTCATTTGTCTTTTTCACTAACCTTAGCAATGTGTCCTATGAAAATTGCCTTCTAAAAAGGAAGTTTAATTTTTGATAAAGACAAAGAATTAAACGTTTGAGCCACATACTTTCCACAAACTGGATAAGTAAATTATTCTTGACAGACCGAGGTCCTCTAAAAATTCTTTTTGTGATGCATCTTCTTTTTTGAAGGTATACTTGACAAAAAAAAAATTTTAAATCGACCCTCCAGATAGATTTGCTCTTTTCTTTAGTGGTTGTTTTTCCTCAATATTTCTTAGTAAACTATTAACTTCTTTTTCAAACATTTGTGTAATAAAAGAATGATATGCATCCACATATTTTTAAAAAGAAATTATTCCATTGGTTTTGTAATAAAAAATCAATATTTTCCTTGTTTGAGTTCTTAGATTTATTCCAATTATTAGGTTTTGATAACAAAATATACAACGCATTATTTGTGTGTTTACCAAATCAACTTTTGCATTGTCATTTACACAAAAAAACTCCAACATAAAAGAAATTCTACCATGTGGTTTCTAGATTTTTATTTGAGCAAGCAATTTTTCAAATTTGCCTTGATTATTTCTTCGTTGCCATTTTTTGGATTGTTTATTATTTTTATTTGGACACTTGGATTTTCCTCAAACCTATCTTCTAAAACTACATCATTCATACATATTTCAATTGTTTCATTATTCCCACTTATCACATTTTCATTTGCAGAATATTGTTCCATTGGAAGTTTTCACAAGATTATGTCCAAAGATAATGCAAAAAACAACTATTCTTCAACAAATTATGCAAAAAATTTAATAAAAATTTTAATCAAAAGAAAGAGAAAAAAAGAAAGCAAAAGAAAACATTTACAAACAAATGGGTTTAAAGGTTTAGAAAAGACATTTATAAACAATGGGGGTTTAAGGTTTAGAAAAATTATCAAGAAATCACTCACTTTTTTCTTTCATCTCATCATGGAAAAATTCATCATGAAAAAATAAGTTTAAGTTTAAGGGTTTTAGATTTAAATGAAAGGTTCGAATTTTAATCTTGCACATAAACAAATAAAACAACAACATATTAAAATTTACATTCTACACTAAAATAAAATTATTCAATTCAAAACAAAAATGACAAACAAAAACAAAACAAACAAACAAAATACAAAGCAAAAACAATAAAAATTCAAGAAATTTGGAAAAAAAAACCTCTATTGTTGGATGAAACTTGTTGGTGTAGCTCCGAGCTACTCCACCTATGCAAGAGAGTGAGGAGGGGGTACCAATTGACAGGTGCAATAGTGAACAACAAAGCAGTGAAACAAACAATGGGGTAAGGGCTAGGAGGTACTTAAAAAGGCGAGTAGTAAGGCGCAATGACAAGGCAACAAGGCCTAGCAACCAGCAAGGTAGAGTAGCAAGGCATGATGGCAAGGTAGTGATGCATCATGGCATGACAATGACAACAAAGCATGATGGCAGGGTAGTGACACGCAATGGTAGGGCAGTAAGGTGTGATAGCGATGTGTAGCAAGACGCAATAGCAAGCAAGACGTGAGAGCAAACAAGGTGCAAGAGTAGCAAGGCGCGAAAACAACAAGGCAATGAAAACAAAAAACAAAAACAACAACGCTAAATGAAAAAAGAAAACACGATGATAAGAGGAAGAAAGAGATAACATTTTTTAATCCAGATTTTTAGGGTTTGCAGGAAGGAGCCATTGCAATACAATGGCTCCAACATAACCCTAAGTTTTCATGGCAGCTAAACCCTGAAACCTAGACTGGGGTAAAGGGTTAAACTTTACCCAGTTCTTAGGTTTTGTTTTTTATTTTTTTTAATCCAGTTCTCAGATCCAATTCTCACTTGTGTGAGAACAGATAGCCCAGTTTTCAGTCATGGCATCACTCAAGGTGATACCTTGAGGGGATCAAACCAAGATGCCTGGGTGATGCCCAAGGGTGTTTGTGATACCCACCCAACATTGATTTAAACCTTAAAATATTTTACAGACTCACTGGCTTTTTTAATATGCAACTATAAAAGTTGAGTTTGCACTCCATACATCTTGCCACAAATTTCATTCAGCATCAAATTTGTCATCCACATGGGTATTTCTTAACCTTTCAATTTTATGTTTTACTGCAAATGAAAACTATAAGTCCTCCCCCACCTCCCAAATAGTCTCTAGGGTAAGGCAAGAAGAGCATGTGGCGCAACACTTGTTTCATCCTACTTTTGACATTTGCAATCTCCAAAATGACACATGCTTTCGCAATTGGTAACATAGAGTAATTGCAAGAGTCTCTCAACACTATGTCAAAAGATGCAAGCATCCTTGATTTTAAGGTGATCAGTCCTTGTGTTGACATCACCTCGTGACTTTCACCCCTTGGACAATGTGGTGATAATCAAAAAAAAAAAAAAATAGTCAAATTTGGCTAGATACTACATATGAATATAGGAAAAAAACAAAATCCTTCTATATTCTTGGCTACCTACTGGAACTTATTGGAAAAACCTGACAATTTGGAAATTTTTCTCTTTGAATTCTGATGAATTAGGGCCATCTTTCTCATGGAAAAAAATCCTTTGTATAAGTTGAAGTCTTACTTTTCAGGTCAAAATTTGGCAAAATTTTGCCAATAAGACCCTTCTCCCATTTTCAGTTCTAATTCTATACTCACGTGCTCATGGTACTAATCTGATCAGAAGTGAACTCGAAGCCCCTTGAGCAACCCATTGCCTGTATAAGCTCAATCTCGCTTTTCTGTCTCGCAATCCTTGCTTGATTTTGGCTGAAACTTTTATCAAAGATTTAAATGTGTAAACTTCTATAGGAAGCATTGCATTAAAAATATGTAAAACTTTTAATCCAAGGATTGCATTTGTAATTACATTCGTATCTGGGTAAATTGGACAAGATTTGTATTAAGGATTCAAATAGAGGAAAAGTGGTTAATTGAAAGGGCTTAAGCTCTTAGGGGTTAAGTTAATCATGCTTGTCTTTGGTTGGAAAACTAAGGGCTTTTACACCCGGGAAAAAAAAAAAAAAAAACATGCTGACAATTGATAAAGGCCTGTAAATATTTGCTGCCACTATTTTTGGCTTGGACTAATAGCCCTTCCTAAGAACACCCTACCTATTCATGTTCCCCAGCCTTGACATCCTCCTCTATTGCAAGACAATTTGACAGGTTTACAAAATCTAAAAACATCTACCAAGTTTTGTGAATTTAAGTTCCAAATTATATTAAGAGATGTAGCCCCACATCTACGAAGTTTTGTAAATTTATATTCCAAATTTCAATTCAGAGATGTAGTCCACTGTTGATAGTTGCTAGTTGCTACCTAACAATGCATGCTTAACCGCCCTCCCCCCAAAAAGGACAATTACCTACTGGATGTGGCCAAAATGATTAGTCATAAGAAGACGACAAAAATGTGGCATGTGAATAACTTAAGTGGCAAGCTATTTACTGCACTGCATGAGATAGCAGGTGGTGTGACATGTAGCCTGGTTGGCCTATTAGTTATGGCCACCTTACTTAGCCAGGGTAAACTTAAATTCTTCTTCTCTATAGCCTAGTAAACATTGCAACTAGACCTAATTTGTTTCTTTTCTTCCTGCAAAACTTTTTTAATATTATTACTACTACTTGTCATTACAAGTGTAATGCACTTGCCCCAAGGGCAAGTTTCCAAATTGAGAAAAATCCACCTCACCCACCCCCCACCCCCCCCTTTTTTTTGGCTCTCTTTATGTTTGCAATGGTTCTTCAATATTTATGTCAAAGTCTCACAATTGCAAAAGAAAAAGGATTAAATAAATAAGCTTGAAATAGGTGGGAGATTATTCAATTATTTTCATATAGATAACGTGGACATGAAAAGGCACATGTTAATTTGTCTTTTCTTATCCATCCATGCAAGCGGGTAGAAAGAAAGAAAGAAAGAATGAGATATTTAGGCTTGGGAAAAGACAGGTTCCCATAACATCATTTTTTATTGGCCTTGCCTACCAAGGTAAGGATATTGTGTTTGGATTCATTATAGAGTATAGTAGCTTAAGGGATTTTGGCCCCTAGGTAATAATAATAGGTCTATTTTTGCATGAGGATTTTTGAAAGATGATTTTTTGGCTTGTGTTGAAACTTATGATTTAGTTATAGATTTATAATATCTTGAAGGATTTTGGGTTTCTTTTAAAGGATTTTTTGAATATTATATTTTTGCATGGTGAAACATTTGAGTTTCCACAATTCTTCTTTTGCCTGAAGATACTTTTTTAATGTAAATTTCTGCAATTGATCAATTTTAGCACTTTGATTATTTGTTATCTCATTGCTGTTTCTGATTACTTTAATGGCACTTTGTTGCGGCACCTAAGCTCATCCTCCCTTTTCAACGGCCAAATATAGCCCTATGGACTAGAATGTCCCAAAAAATGCTTTAATAAGTAAAATCTCCTATTTTAGTGAGAAGCTATTTATACAACTTTGAACTAATAAACTTTGGGGCTTCGTGTAGGTACAGTTCCAATAAATGGCCAGAGTGAACCAGCACCCACCACCACCACACCATGCACTGGATGCCTGATATGACTCTGTTGTGGATGAACCTCAATTGAGTTCATATATCTGGTTTCACCTTGGTAACCCAATCTGTAAGAAGTAGGTCCCCTATATCTGAGGTAGATAGGTAGGAAAATAGGTAATTATCAGGAAAGGAAAGTAGATGCTTTATACAGAGGTAATGGCTATTCTTTTGGTAAGGAATAACCCTTCAGCATCCAGTTTGTCGCTGATTATATATAGCCAATTTAGCGAGAAATTAAAAATTAAGAGAGGCTAAAATCGAGTTTTTTTTTTCCAGATTTTTATTAGTCAGAGTTTGACCGAAATTTTAGAAAATACACCAGATTTCCATACATGGTTCAAGCAGTTATTAAAAAATATAGAGGGATTTTAAATTTATATTTTTGCCAAATCTGGCTAAATCTTCCTATGCATGATTGCCACTTTCACTCACTAAAAAAATATTGACCTAAGAAACATTGCGAGCACCAAATTGAGCCAATAGATAGGTAGTAAAAGGGGGCAAAAAAGAAGGTAACTGAGCTGAGCTGAGCTAACCTAACCTAAACAACATGGTTAGCTAGGGAACTGGAACCCAACAGAAAACTGTTTCGTGACCACTTACCGTCCATCTATCCATCCTTGATGGTCCGCTTGGTGCGTGCCGGTTCACGCTCTGACCCTGTTTAGTAGGTTTGTCAAGCGGGCTTGGATTCTGGCATCGTCGTCTCCTCCTCTTCTGTCGGTGTGCAGATTTCCGGTTCCTGGTCTCCCGCGTCTGGGCCTGTACGAACATCATCGTCGCCTCTTCTGTCGCGCTGCTGCGTTCTCTGATCGCTTCTGCGTGTGCGTGTCTCTCTCTCTCTCTCAGTTAGCGTCGGTTTGTGTATCTACTGAGCTCTGTTTTGAGGTTTTTTTTGAGGGGAGTTTCATGCAAGAAAAGTTTGGAAAAGATATATATCTCGGCGGATCGGTTCGGGTCTTTGTGTGGTGTGGAGCGGGAGGCCGGCCTGAATAATGCAGCAGCTGCTACTGCTGCTGCTGCTAAAGAGCAGGGAATTTTTCCGGTGAAGTAGATGTTGGTTTGACGACGCCGCCGCCGGTGCCAGTTCCTTGGAGAGAGCGTCGCTCCTTTGTGCCTGCCACAATCGCGCGCCCTCCATGTTGCAGAATCTGTGGTTGGAGCATGATTTTGCGTGTTTGGAGACCGATCATTATGCAGGTTTGTGTGAAGTCAATTTCCGAGGTCTATCTCGTGTCATTTTTGCGCCACTTTCTGGAGCATCATTCTTGTCTACTCTTTCGCCTTTTGCTGTCTTGTCTTCTCCCGTATCTCTCTTAAAGTAGAAAGCTTTCAGGGCCCGGAAGCTTCCGCTTTGTGCTGTAATTCCTTCCTTTTTGGTTTCCGACAGTATTATTATTCCTCCCTCCTTTCGGCCTTCTCTTTTCTTTTGGTGTGCTCAGAGTTGTCTAATAATCAAAATAGAGAAAGAGAAGCGTTTGGAATTGGACATGGAAATCGGCTAAAGCTCTGGTACCATGTTGCAAAGGTCTTGTAGCAGGTATGGAGGAAAATGGATGGTGTCATAGCATGGAGATGATACTGGTGTATGCGAGCCTTGCCACGATTGATGGTTTCATTGCCTTGGCTGCTGCAATTCAGGTGTCACATAGTTCAATCCTTTGTTCTCTACATGTTTTTTTGCTGAGTGCATTTAGGGCTATGAAAGAAACAGCCGAGTATGAAGAGATTTGTTGAAAGTGGGGAGAACAAAAGCATAACAGTATGTGAGGTGTGAGCAAATGCTGTTCTGTTAACACTCCACATTATTTTCTCTGTGTTGAAGTCCTTCATTTTTTTCATGTCTAGAGATCAGAACCTGTGAAGATTTGATCTACTGTGGAATTAACATAAGGAACCGGAATAGTGTAAGAGGATGTACTCTGAAACTGTAAAGTAGGGACGGGAAGCAGATCCTGAGGATGTAACCTTTCAGATGGGGTTGTGCAGCTGCTGAGGCTCTATGTGCATAATCGACATGCCAGTTGGACACGTCAAAAGGCTAGCTCTATTTACCAACCCATTCACATTCACATTTTGTTACAAATATTATTTTGTTGTCTTCAAGGCCTCTTGTATCCTTGACTAAGGTCAGGCTACTAATGAACCTGCCCCTTTGATACTTTTCAGGTTATTCACTGTATGATATGTGCTTCAAATTTTGGTATGTTTCTCTTCCTCACCGTGGTCCTTGCATGTGAGACCTCATTCAACAGAGCAATAAAAGCTACTGTGTTGTATGTGTTGTCTATTCTGAGATTCATCCAGGTTCCTTTCTAAAGATGTAGCCTGCACCAACTTATATAGAAGTCATCTGCACTATTGTGTGTATCATAGTAGTCTTCATATTTAACAGGGAACCATAACAAGATAAATGGAGTTGGCGACATCAATGGAGGCTTAAAGGTTAACAGGTGGAATCTTAGTACTGTGGTCTTGACAGCACAATCAGAATGCATTTCTTACTGGCAGTTGTATTCTCGATATTAGAGAAGTATTCAGTCTTTAGATAGTTAGGGTTTGGTACACTCTCCAAACAAGGTGAACAAATTGTCTACTGTGGAACATAATCAGGTTAGATTGAAACATGGAATCATAGTACTGTGGCCTTGACAGCATAATCAGAACCCATTCCTTAATGGCAGCTTCAATCTCAACAGTGGAGAAGTTTTCAGTATTTAGATAGGTAGGGTTTGGCACATTCTCCAAACAAGGTGATGAAATTTCTCCACGTTGGAACATAATCAGGTTAGGTTGGCTGCTGTCACCTATGACTTGAGTTAAGTGCAAATAAGTCATTTGGTGGTGTACCATTGATTGATGTGGCATGGTTGGGGAACTGGGATTGGGAAGGCAGGTTACTTTTTGTATTGTATTCTGAATCCAATTGCAACCTGCAGACGGTGGAAGTGCTGGTCAACCCTTTGGGGTTTTGTTGTGTCAGGTTTGGTCTTCCTCTACCTAGTCATATATGTGGTTTCCTAAGTCTCAAGTCCTCTATGTATTAGTGAATTCCTCTCTTTCATGCTTCTCTCGACTTTCTATGGTTCCATATGGCTTAGAATTAAAACCACAGAGACACATCTTTACCAGGCCTGCTTCTGTATGAGGTGCTAAAGCATGTTGGAATAGCATAAGTCTAGCCCACCTAAACACCAGTAAGTTGTAACTACTGCTGTGCCAAGACTTTCGATTGTTCCATATGGCTTAGAATTAAAACCAGACACACATGTTTTTACCAGGCCTCCTTCTGTATCAGGTGGGAAAGCATGTTGGAATAGCATTAGTCTAGCCACCTAAACACCAGTAAGTTATAACAGGATACATGCTGCTGTGTCAATCATGGGCAGATGGTTCTGTGGGCCATTGGTTTAGAGCCCTCAAATGCCCCTGGAGGGGTCTGCAAGAAAAATGCATATGAGTGTAGTCAATTCCAGATACTAGCAGAGGATGCTTTAGAATCCACTATGCAGAAGCACTGGACTGTAATTTTGAATATTTGTAAGCATAATTTCCGCAAGAAACTTGTATTCAGGATAGCACTTAGTACCCAGATTGTTGCCAAATTGCAGTGCAACTGTACCTAAGTTTTAGGGTGAGCTGATTTAAACTGTGTTTGAGGGGGGTATGCAGCGGCACCTGACATTGTTTTCCTCACTACGTTTCTTCTACTTCTTTCTTTTTGGTACTGCCTCTTTTCTGCCTCCAATGAAAGTGGACATTTCTATCTCAAAGTACTCATTCATATATTTTTGCCTACATGGATTCCACCAAGCTGTACTGACAATCTGGTATTGGTGTTTGAGGATTGGACTCTCTAACTTGTATTGTTTCCAGGGTGGATCTGTGCCATCAAGCCACTGATCATGAGGAGGAGGAAGAAGATGAGGAAAACTGTGAGCAAATATCTGTTCATTCTCACACTTCAAAGCCTTCTTCCCACCACCACACATGGTGCATACCATTACGACGCATTCGAGGGCGACAGCGACTTGTGATTCTGGTAAATACTGCAAATTGAATCTCATGCTTGCAAGTAGTTATGGGACAGGTGCAACAACATGTACAATACTGCAAATTGAGATAGATTCACTTGAAAGCACAACACCACAATTTTCTAGCTCTTTTACAAAACTGAACCTTCTCCCTACATTTGTAGATTATATAGAGGGAACCTTTAAGTGTGCAAGGTTAGAACCATGTTTGGGGAAACTTGAAAAGGTGTAAGGAGCTGAAGGTGGTCTGTACATCATTTCTGCTAGGATATAGTTCTGAGTTCTTGGATGTTCATAGTTCATACTAATGTGTTGCTCGATCAATTGGATTGCAGATGGTGATGGGTATGTGTCTCCTGACAGCAGCATTTACAGGACTTATTTGGTATGGGATGGGCGACAACAATATCGATTCTGTGACAATGGCTAAAGTATTTCTTCAACTTTCTTGCTTTCTCTTTGTCCTTTGAATTTACCACTTCAGTAGGTAAAGAGCTTCTTTCTTGAAACCATTGTGCAGTCCAGTCCCGTTGTCATCTTCTTGAATCTAGTGTTTTGATGTTGCTTAAACTGATTTTGCTGCTTCTTCCCCTATATTTCTGTAAGTGCTGTCAGTTGATAATGCACCGTTGCCAATAGAATGGTATCACTTGTTGGTCTATACAGGTGTACGCAGACTTTTTTGCAATTGTCGTACTACTGTCAGGAGGAGGACTTGCAGCCTATGGTGAGTCCCATTTCCCAGTATCTTTGTCCTTTAATCCTGCTCAATCCTTTTCAGGTTGACTTACATTGCTTAGTATTGAGAAATTTGCAGTACTTTTGAACTATTATCTTTGTGCTTGAGTTTGGCTGTAATTGAAGCGATTAGAAGGATTATTCACATCAAAATATTAATGAAATTTGATGCCTGAAAAGGTTTAATTTGTTACAAGTCCAGCCAGCTTCTGTTTCTGCGGCCACAACTTGCTCATGCCAATGTACTGGTTCTCTTTGCATTGAAGAGCAGGCTGCATGGTCCAGCAGCCATGTATATCCTGATTTGAATCTGTTTTGAAACATCACTTGTAAATTAGTATCCTTGTCATCTGGAGGGGACTCCTTGCTCATCCAGAGCACAGCGTACAGGAGGCACTCACTTTGTTCTTTATGCCAGAGAAGTTTGTTTGACTAGGGGTTGACATCACTTGCCAGTTGAGTGTGGAAACTTGGATACTTCGAGAGAGAATCATCTTGATATGTGACAATTTGATTGAGTCATGATATTCCAGGAATTGACTCACTTATTGAGTTTATCAGGGTGGTGTTAAGTGAGAAATATTCCAGTATGATCAAAATCACTTTAGGATTTTTTTGGCTTCTGGGTCACTGTAAATAAATTGACACCTAAGGAGGTCCACCTAGGTTGAAGGTGTAAGCAAGATTTTACTCAGGGGCACTTGATTTTCCAGTATGTTGCAAGTGTTCACAATATGTGGCATTTAACGCTGGCAGGCCTACTGCTATACAACAAGATGTGTAGAGTAAAGACAAGCAAGGCATCTGCAGATATTCATAAGGTGAATCTCCCATTTCAGAATGCCCATAAGTGGCTCTTATTCCACTGATGATGTGCAGTTGCACCCTCTGGAATGTGTAGTTTTCAGATGAACACCATAGTTACTTTGGGGTGTTCACCTGCCGATGTTTGTTTTGTAGTACTGATATGTGATTCAAATGGCACTTCAGGTAGCAGGATTAGCAGTGGCTTCAGTGGTGTGCTTCTCCCTTCGAGCATTTGTAGTGCTCTTCTTTGACAACCCTGTAAGCTTCTACTTTTGTTGACTCCATTCCATCCTCACCAAAGTTATGTTAATGTTTCTGGCTTAGAGTAAGCTTTTGAGAAAAGCTTATAGATTTCTAAGGTTAGACCACTGCATCCACATTTAGGGTTACATTTCTACAATATGCAAATCCAAGGAGGACTTGTGGCTTTAGCAGCTCAAGGTCAACAAACTAGCTCTCAAGTTTTTCTTTTTCCTTGTCAGCACTAAACTGTAAACTAGGTACACAACAAATCTGTGAAAGCCTTGCTGAAAAGGAATTTTATGCAACTCGGTTTTGAGAGCTTGGCAATGTTATTTCTATGACAGTCGTCGTTTAAGATTTGCACTAGTTAAATATCTAAAGTTTCAGAGCTGCTGATGTCCAGTGTAGCAATCTCCATTAATGTCTCTTGAGATGTGGTGGAAGCAGTTTATCAACATATGGGATTTGGAGCATGTCAAGAGTCAATTGCATCCACTGCTTACCTTTCTGTATTATGTGATAGGTTTTTCTCTCCTGCCTCTCTCTTTCTTGACTGCACTAAGATGCGCCACTTGCTGCTAGGATAACTGCTTACTAGACTGTGCATTGTTTGATAGAAAAAAAACTCTTCTAATGCACTTTATGCTAATGTCTTAGATAGGTCTCTTTGTGAATGGTAGTAATGGGAATCTTCTTCACTTGTTAACTAGTGTCACAATGTAAGGAGGTACAGATGTATTGCTGACCCTCATCTGGCCTTAGTAGTCTATTAAACAAAATTGGAAGGATACTGCAACAGATTGGTGATGCATTGTTTATTGTCCCTTGGTGTGGTCACAGTTGACATGCTCTTACATGCAATTTGGCTTCAAAATGCAGGAGAAGCAATACCCTCAATTGTTGTGCTGTGGGTTATGAGAGATATGCCGCCTCGATCAAGGGATCCTAGTCTTCATGGTTGCCCAGTGCCAGATGATTCAATTGAGAATGGCCTTGAGCAAGCCTTGATACCAGACACTGGGCTCATGCCTCAATGGATAGTGTCACCATCTGGCCAACAATATCTGGTGGTTCCAGGTCAACCTTCCAATGACATCACTCGGCAAAAATCTGAGGTACAGATCCCCAGAAGACTCTGATACGGAATGAATATTGGCAAGACAAATCCCTGCCCTTTTTCTGCATGTGAGATTTTGGGACTTCATATATAGTGGAGATTAAGTTGCTCTCCTCCCTTCCTCTTTGGACATCTCTCTTCACCTGTCCTCTTGTTGTAACCAAATGGGACTTGGTTCCTATGGACAGGTGATAACAACTCTACCCATCCATCATACTTTCTATAGAGCTTTCACTAGATGCCCTAAGCTTCCAGTTTCTCCATCCTTTGTAGCTTAATCTCAATTGTATCCTAATTCCAGTCTGCAAGCCCTTTGAGCTAGGAGTTCAAACTCTAATTTTGATTCTCTCAGTGATTATCTCTTTTTTTTCATGTATTTTGTTAGGATGCCTTTAAGTTGTCTCTCCTCTGTAATATGTTCAGGAATTCTAGAATAATGGCAGTTGACTGGTCATTAGACAGGATAAAGTACCTTTGAGACAGCACATCCATTGATCATGTTTTTCTCTCTTCTTATGTTGAGGTCAAACTTGATGGTCTTAGGACTAAGATATTTCTGCACACAGGAACTTAATGAGTCTCCTGGTAAGTTCATGGTTTCATTCTTTCTACTATATTGACTAGTTCCTGTTGTGGTTCTGTTTGCAGGCAGTGAAAGACAGCACTGGTTAGATGCTCATTTCCATGTTTCAGAAGATCCATCTGTCCTTCAAATGTAAAGGTCCTTCACAAATTTCTCACCCCATGGCTAATGTATTTGCAATCTGAGGAGCTAAAGACAGAACAGGAGAAGACATCTAATCCCCAAGCATGGTTGCCTTTCAAAATTATGTGAGAACATTCCATGGACTCCTTCAGATTGCAGGCTTGTGGTCTGGAGCACACAGATAGTTTGAGCTTCTTAGAGAATTTGGGAGCCATGAGGTAGGGGATACCAAACCATGGTTTGTTAAACAAACCAAAGTCAGCAATTGACAAATGTGTATTGTCTCTACCACACAGCAGCTTTACATCATTGTGTATAATGCCTTTTCGGTTCATTCTCTCTAGGAGAGAGTGTGTAGTCTAGTCTTCACAGGATGTTCATAATTCTTTCCATAGGCTGGCAGGACATGTGAAATTTGATTTTTCCATGTGAATGCATGTTGATCTTCATGCTTGGGCAGGAGCCCTGCTTTGTCATTTTGAATTTTTTTTTTCCCATTTTAGATGTGTGCAGCTGTGCAGAGGGCTTCCTGTACACCAGTTTCCTGGAAAAAGAATGTTTTCTGTATTGATTTTCTACACATCAGCTTAGATAAGAGGCAGAAAATTAAAGGTGGGCACATCTTGTTGCGGGGACAAAACTCTAGAAGTCTCTTTTGGACTTTAATTTGGGATCTTAGTTCCAATGTGAATAAAGAGTATATATGCAGCTATCTATACCTGACAATTTGTGGTGCATGTGACCAGGGTTTTCAGATACCCAAATCTCTGTTGAAACTTGAAACTATCTTTGAAGACCAAGTTTACTGGTTGATGTCAAATCATAATGCAGCCATTCCAAAGTACAAGTCTCTACGTTCAGACACACTTAGTGTAACATATATGATTTTATTCATCCTTGTTTTTTCTTTGTTTTCTAGTAGCTTTGGCAGTTTGTTGATGAAATGCAAGCAATTGACTGGAAAAAATTAGATTATGAGCTCAACTAGTTGAGACAACTGGTTGAGAAGAACATAATGGAAAGTTACTGTGGTCACAACAGCCTACTGAAAAGATGTCCTTTCATGAGCATATTTATCAGCCTGCAACAGGTTTACACCATTTGACCACAAATCTTCATCCAAAATATATTGAAAAGGTCCATTTATTGCATGCTTTTCATTGATTAATCAAACCATATCTAAATTTGTAGCAAACTTTCACATTAGAATGAGTTTGTTAACTATGTAAGGGCCACACCATTCCTGAATTATGGTGAGAAACTATCTTGCCCCTAGTTATACATTTGAATGATGTTGATAGAAGGCTCCGTACCAAGGAATGGGAAATCCATTGCTCCACAGACATACCAAAATAACATTAATGCTTCACAAAAAGCTTCACACCAGGGAGAACTTGCCAAGCTCTTTTTTCTTTGTTTTCCCTGGCACAAATGAAATTTAAATAGAAGGCCCTATAACAAGCAATGGGAAATCCATTGAACAACATACATGCCAAAATAACATGAATGCTTCACGAAAATCTTTATACTAGTGAAAACTTGCAAACCTTTTTTTTAAAAAATTTCCCTGGCACAAATGAAAAAATTCATTGCAAAAAGAGAAGAACAACAGAAAACACCCACCAGCAAGGCAGGCGAGGAGTGTGAACCTATGCTCGCCCCCCAATTCATCAACTATAAAGCTCCTTCTAGGACCATCATAACACTGTAAATTATCTACTATCTACCTTCCCTAGGCCACACAACTTTGTTCCATCCCCAACTGTTATCAAAAGCCAAACTTTTCTGCAATAAAACACTAGGTACAACAACAAGAAATAAGAGAGAACTTTATTGCACTAAAAACACAAGAAATAAGAGAGAAAATGGAAGGACACATGCCAAGGGCCTATCCTAGTTCTGCCGGGCCCACTTACATGCTGGAGCCCTATTACCCAGCTTTATACTTGTAAGTTCTTCATAATAGGTAGACCCTACACTAAGACCCGTCTGGTATACGCCAAAGCCCAAATATACCCGCCCAACATTGGCCAAACTGGGCCCCGAAAACCCTAGCAGAGCCGAGAAATTGGAAGCACACATGCCCAAGGGCCTATCGGAGTTCTGCTCCCCACTCAAGTGGCAAAGAACTGTTACCCAGTTTTACTTGCAGGTTCATTACAATGAACCCTCCAATAAGACCCGGCGGTATACTCAAAAGCGCAACAACATACCCGCCCAACACCGGCGTGAACCGGCGCCGAAAACCCTAGCCAACGCCGAACTTACAAACAGCCGCCGCCAGATCGGCATAATGATGACCACACTAAATCTACAAAAAAAAGCAAGATCAAGGGGGGGTTTAAGCTGAAATCTAGGAATCGGGTAAGATGTGGGGGTTTCTGAACGGCCACGGAAAGACGAAGCTTAGGGGAAAATGCGATGGCTAGAAAAGTAGCAAGAGACGCCCAAATCTAGGAATCGGGTAAGATGTGAAGTCTTCTGAACGGTAAGGGAAGACTAATCTTAAGGGAACGCGTATTTCGAGAAAAGCGGCGAGATGTGTAGAATCTAGGAAATGGGTAAGATGTGAGGGTTTTCTGAACGGTAAGGAACACGAAGCTGAGGAAAAGGAAAAGGCGATGGCGAGAAACGCAGCAAGAAGAGAGGAAACGATGGCATGGATTTCTCCTCTCTCTCTCTCTCTCTCTCTCTCTCTCGCAGCACCCTGTTTCTGATTTCTCTTTGTGAAAAAAGCAACAATTATGCTCATTGTGGTTTGTGACTTTTATTGTGAAGTCCTGGAAAGAACTATTATTTAGCTGGAGATTTTGATTTTTTTTTGCAGCAAAACTCGCAACCCAAAAGAGTTTTGTTGCTTTTTTGGCGGTCCTACCTTTGGTGTCTTTTGACTTTTCTAGTCTTGTTTCTAGAGTCGTCTCCAAGCGTTTCATCATTTTGTGAAGAAGCTCTAGAGTTTTGGTCAGACGCTTGGGTTTTGTGTATTGTCTCTGTTTTTGCGGGGTCTGTACAGAGAGTACCGGGGTTTTGCGGATGCGGCGGGGGAGAGTGAGAATGGTTGCTGTAATCTAATGCCAAGTCTATCGCACTCGTCTCTTTTCTATACCTCGGCAAAGAGGTTTATCATGCCGACCACCATGTTGAAACTGCATGTTCCTATTACTGGCACATTCGACGAGTTCTGCCTGCAGGGAAGTGGTTCAGCACCGTTGAGGAAAGACAAGCTATTCTTCTTCAATGGCTTCCAGTTGAGCGCAATTATAAGCGACAGGAAGAGGAAGCTCTTGAACAGGAAGCAGCTCCACGCGGTTTGCCAACCCATACCATGTGCACCCAAAGCTCTGCAGCATGAAATTCATGTTCTGCTCAAGCCTCCCAAAGGACTTCCACCACCACCACCCCAAGGATGGATGCTCCGGAGCGACTCTAGAGCTTTCTCAAAATTTGGAGGCAAGAAGCCTTATGGTACTGCTGCTCATATTGGTTCCAGAGCTCCTCCAGATATAGGAGCTACTGTTGGAGGACTGGAAGCCAAGGAGATTGTGACACTACTTCCTGTGGACAGCATTGTAGATGAAGCCGGTGAAATCTCTGCAACTCTACTACCAGATTCTGTTTCTAACGTAGAAACAGCAACAGGAAAAGATACACCTGGCCTGGACAGCTATTCAGATACCGCTTCAAGGAGCTCAGGAATGGATGCTGAAGGTTTGTTACCAACCCTAATCACCCAAGTATTTGTTTAGGGTATGTGAACTGATAGAAGAGCTCTGCTCATCTCTTGCTTTCTTTGTATTGGTCATGAGGAGGGAGAGAAGATAGCAGACTTAACAACAAGCCTCAAAGCTTTCAGCACCAATGTTGCAGATGCTCAAATTCATCAGAGAATTTGAGAAAGGGGTACATGTAGAAGAGCTCTGGCTACCAATGGCTTGTTTTGTGTATCCTCTTGGAACTTAGGATTTGTTGTGAGAGAGCTGTTGCAGGGAGAGCACGTGATCGTCGAAGTCGGCGATCATCAATTGGGTTGAATTCTGCACGCAACATGGGTGCTCCACTGCCTGACCTTCTAACAGTTCCTGGAATTGGACCCCGGAATATGGAAAAGCTGGTGGCTAAAGGGATTGACAAACTGGCAGAGCTCAAGAGGCTTTACCGCGACAAGGTACTACTTTGAAAGTATTGTCAAATGCCATCAATTTTGTTGAGTGTTGAAAGAAAATTCTGAACACCTTTACCTAATATTTTGGTCATAGAGGATCTTCATCTTTCAAATTGGAACTTCTGGAAAAGTCAAGAACTTAGTTTTTTCAAATCTCCTTTTGACATTCCCAAGTCCCTGATTTGAAGGATGTATCACTGAAGAAGATGTTGACTGTTGTAGGAGGTTCAGGCACATCCTGACCTGCCGAAACAGAGTTTCTGGTGGTTTTAGGAGTGCTTGGCTGCATCCTTGTAAGTTGATATCCACTTTAGTCTAGTGGCATGAGTTCTGTCAGAAGTCAAGAGCAAAGGGCACTTGTAACATAGAATGTGATAAGCCCTTAAGACATAGTTTTGAGAGAGAGTTTTGGTGATGTCCTGAAAGACATTAAGTGGTGCTATTTCTTGCAGTTTCGTGATGATGGGTTAGAGAAGATGGTAGAATATCTGCAAAGTTCAGTGGGCATATTGCACAAGAATCATGCTGCAAGCATCACCAACTTCATCAAACACACTGTTGATGCTGAGCTAAGTCCTAAAGAAGATTGCCCTCGCCTCAAGAAGCGTCTCACTTTCTGTGTGGAAGGCAATATCAGTGTTGGAAAATCCACATTTTTGCAGAAGATTGCCAGTGAAACTATTGAGCTTCGGGACCTTGTGGAGGTGTGCTGGTTTTTTTATTCTGGGTTTATTCTGCTCTGTATGTAGATTTGATCATGAGGAGAAGCCTGCAGATTTGTCTCCTAAATAGCTATGCTGAGTACTCATTCTGAATTGGTGCACAGATTGTTCCTGAGCCTGTTGCAAAGTGGCAAGATGTGGGAAAAGAGCATCACAATATCCTGGAGTCTTTCTATGCAGAGCCTGAGCGATATGCCTACACATTCCAGAACTATGTTTTTGTTACACGCCTTATGCAGGAGCGTGAATCTGCAAATGGTGTGAAGCCCTTGCGCTTGATGGAGCGCAGTGTCTTCAGTGACCGCATGGTGTGTACCTAATATAATCTTCTACTTTAATCTGATGTTTTTATGTTTGTCTCCAATGGGGTATGGTATCCTCATTCATAGTTGGACATACAGTGAATTATGAAAGGTTTTCATTGTAGATGAGGAAGGCTAAGGCTTTGAAGAATCCAATTTGAGTATGATACAAAAAAGTACCATTTTCCTGAAACATGGAGTTCGAAAGAGGAAGCAACAAATTCAGCTCACTTAGAAATACACATGGGTGGTGACATTCCATCAGTCTCCTCTCACCATTAAGGAAGGGGACATGCAGATCCCTTGCCCATTTGTGGGCCATTCTAAATGCATTCACAACAGTTGTGGTAAATTGACTGTAGAGATATATGGGTGCAGGAGTGTTCAGATACCCATTAGTGTGCATTGCTGAAGAGGGTTGTCTTAGATATCTTTAGTGGGTTTTCATACTATCTTTATGTTTATTCCATTAATTGTGGCAGGTGTTTGTGCGAGCAGTGCATGAGGCAAAGTGGATGAGCGAGATGGAAATTAGCATCTATGATTCATGGTTCAATCCTGTTGTTTCAGAGCTTCCAGGTTTGGTTCCAGATGCATTCATCTATCTGCGGGCCAGTCCTGATACTTGCCTACAGCGGCTGCAGTCACGCAAGAGGTAAGTTGTCAGAAGTCAGCATCCCCCACATTATGAGTCCTTTCTCGAAGAACTGGAACAGAATCACTAAAATGCAAGGGTTTTTTATCACAGTGGTGCTGTCTTGCTAAGTGAAAGCTGACTCAGCAAGGAAGTATCATTTCCTATTGAGAACTTTAGTTTTCTGTCTGCTTGCTGACAGTTGTTGCAGTCTGCAGACCTGAGGAACAGGGGGTGAGTTTGGAGTATCTCCGAGGCCTTCATGAAAAGCATGAGCAGTGGCTCCTTCCTGCAAATTCCGGCAGTTCAGCATTACTCTCAGTTAGTCCAGCGTTACGAGCACCAATGTCACCACGAATTCGTGATCGTGTGTTTTATCTGGAGGGTGACCATGTTCACACCTGCATCCAAAAGGCTAGTCCTTGGTTTCACTTTTCCTGCCTTCAGCCCAAAAATGCTAGACAGCCTGCCATAGTTATACTTGGGTTGTTTGGTGTCAGGGGTTGTCACAGCTCTGGTCAGCTTTGAGTTGGGCTGGGAGTTTTTTTAACATCCCATGATGCACATGTTATGGTTGCAGGTGCCAGCACTGATGTTGGACTGTGATGCCAATATTGATTTCAGCCGTGACATTGAAGCTAAAACAGAGTAAGTAAAAGACATCCCTTATTTTCAAGCAGGAGTTTTAGAGTTGTTTTCCAGCACAGCCTACATTTTCTGTGGATCACTGAACTCCTGCATAAATAGGCCCTCCACCCTGGAATCAAAGATGTGCTTTGTCTATTTGGCCTTGAAAGAAACCTGTGAAACCTCATGCAAATTGGCTGTTATATGTGTGAGTGGTGAATTGGGTTGTAATAGCTGCTTATTCATGGATGTAACTACAGTTGTTGATTTAACCCCATCATCCAAATTGGCTTTGAAGGTATGCGAAACAAGTTGCAGAGTTTTTTGAGTATGTCCAAAGGACAAAGGAGAGCTTAGGGGGTTCACACCACCTTATGGTACCACAATCTGGAGGATTATTAGGACCAGATGGGTCACAATTACTGAGCAGGAACTCACTTGAAGCTGGAGACTTCAGTCAGCATATGTCATCTTACTGTTTATAGCTTCTGATTGTGTCATCACATCAATTGTTCAATTCCTGGACATCAGTGCTTCCAGTTTGGTGAGTGTTTTGTACAGGCATTGGCAAATCTTTCCCTCTCCCTCTTTCCTGCTTAGAATCTCTTTCAGGGAAGGGGGAGGGAAACTTTTGCCAGATTCACCAACATCATATCACTTGGGTCTTCAGCAACTTTTTGGAGTGGGTTGCACCAACCATTCTGATGAACATTATGGAGGTTGGATGCTTGGGAATGAAAAGAGAAATGCTGGAAGGGCCATGAGGTTATTATTAGTCTATGAGGTCACTATGCTATTTTTGAGCATGCATCCATCTTTAAAATCAGGTTATGCAATATGTAATTCTCAAGCTGGAAAGTGACATGAGAGCCTTGCAGATGAATTGATGAGAGCAGCAGGCAGTAGGTTCTTCCTTGGCTGACAAAATCATCACAGTCCAAGCACTTTGAACCTTTGTATCATACTTGAAAGAGGTCAATACACTGGAAGGTAAAAGCAGTGGTTATTGGTGTCTGTTAGATTTTTGAGACTGCAGTAATGAGAAATACTTTTTGGTGAAATGTGAGGACTCTTTTTGTTGGCAGTCTAGAGTCGGAATGCATTGCAAATGCATGAACTGGGTTGAAGGAAAAGGTTTTTTGAAAGTTTTCCAAATTTCTTATTGCAAATATGTCTGGATCAAATGTATCTTTGTCATATTATGGGACACAGTTGTAGTGCCAACTGCTTGTTAGCACAATGAATGCAGAAATTGACATATTACTTGTTTGCAAGCCCCTCATCTGGTTAGTGTTCTGCAAATATGTTTGGAGATGTTGGCGATATTAGATGCAGACTCTATTCACATTCCATGCAGACAATTCTGCCTAAATATCTTCTAATATTTGGGCAGAAATCACCCATGAGTCTGTGATGGTTTATGCAATGATTGTGGAAGCAGTTTATGAGCTTTGAGCTGGATTGTGAGCCACTGAGCTGGTGGCTAACAATATCTATTTTACTCGAGCCAAGTGCCATAGCAGATATATGTCAATGTAAGTATTTTGTCCCAGATACTATGGAGACTTTTTTTTTTCTCATGTTTTGCTGTAAAATGTTTGGATTTTTTAATTTCAGAAGCTTGTGCAGTAAGCACAGTAAGCATGATGGTTGTAGCTGCAAGGTATGAGATGGTTGAAAAGCATGCAACGTTAAACTATAACCAGAGATCTGAAAGCCTCATGTTAGCCATTCACCTTAAGTTAAATCACGTATGTTCTCATGTAGCTGAATTTTTTATCTTCCTGCCCATGCACAGATTTCATATCAGCCATGAGTCAATTATGCAAAATCATTACAGACTAGGATGTCATTTGGAGGGAACCAAGCAAAATTGCAAGAACAAACACTACCCTCTTGATTAGTGTTGACTAAACTATGTTGAGATTCTTGAACATCTGACATCCTCTGGGCCCACAGTGGAGCTAAATAGAAGTTCCCTTCTTAAAATCCAAGACATTTCAGTGAATTTTGTCTTAGAAAGAGGATCACAGGTAACCATAATGTGTCATTTGATGTGTCCACTCTGTAATACAGTAACCTAATAATCTGTTGCACCTAACAAGGGCTGCTTGGTTTCCCATCAAGGAGAGATGTATCCTTTCCCGCATTTACCAACCAGAAACTCTTCCAAATTTTTTCAGATAATTTTTCCATTTTCACAAAGATAGGTTCATTTGTCTGCATTACTCCATCACTTCAATTCTTAAGACCAGTCCAACAACACATCCTTTTACAGCACAAGATGTACTCAGTCCAATAACATTTCCATTAGGATGTTAAAATGCTCTGTTAACTCTCTTTAATGGTCTCCCAAGTTTCCTGACTTTGCCAATCTGCTTTCCCTCTTTGGTAGATTTCTTTTCCCCTCCTTTAGCATCTTTGCAAGGAGAGCCGATAAGGTCTTTGCAACTTTTGTTATAGCTAATGAGGAAACGGCGACAAAAAGCTGACTTTTCCAGTGTTACAAAGTGGCGAGCAATAACAGAATTGACAATCCTGTACCAAAGACATCCAAGAGTGATGCCAACCACAGCTCCTGCATACACTTGGCCAACAGTGTGGTAACCAAGGTAAACCCTTGAATACATAACTGTGGGTGCAAACAAGCAAACTAAGGCTATGACTACAACCCTCAGAAAAGGTTCTGAAAACTGCAGATGATAAAAGGCAAGAAGAGCCATGTAAACTGAGAAGAAACAGCTGAACTGCGAGTGGCTTGATGGCCATCCAAATGTATCACAAGTATCCAAAGCCTTGCATGTGTATGGTCGTGGCTGCTTCACAATCTGTTTCATAATCTGCACCCACTTGTATCTTTCTCCATAAGTTTCCAATTACTCTGTTATCAGGTGAATCATTCAAAGATGCTAGCAGGTCTAGGGAAGTTGGATCATAACATATATAGCTTGATGTGTGCTGGCACATTGCCCATACTTACAACCTAATACCACTGAAAACAGTTGAGGAAATATGAGACAGACCAGTTGTATATCAGCAAACAGGAAAAATATTCCTATCAGTGTTGCAATTTTCAAACTCTACATCATACTTCAAAAGGTAAACTTCAATTAAGTCAAGGAAAACTCCATATAACGACACTAAGGAATAGCAAAGAAAATCTTCATAAATATGAAATACAAAGTAGCAAAAATGAACAGGACTACTAGTAGTCTGTCACATATTTTCAATACCTGTCACATGTGTAGTAGAGACACAGTCACACATGTCCACTTACCTTCAACATGTATAGTAGTGACCAGCTACCATGACATCCTTATTGACGCATCAGCTCCCAGATGAGGGTGGAGATCATTGCCATTGCAGGGAGCACATGTAAGCTTCAATATTGGAAAAGGGATTGAAACCTCTAATTGCATTTTTTACCTGATTGATGGCTTCTGACAGGAGGAGACCAGCAGCAAAGAAACTGGTCGGCAGGTCACGCCAGAACAACACTATTGTAGGAATGCTCCCTAACGCAATGAAGATGGGCACCAAAGTCATGATACCCAGAAAATAGCCAAGCTTGTCCCCAGCCCTATAACGTATGTGCACCACTTTAATGGGTACAAGCTCACCACCAGCATAACCTGAGCTGATTTTGTCCAAATCACAATGACCATGAATGCAACAATTCTCCTTGACTAGTCCCTGATGAGAATGAACAATCTTCCCTTCTTGTCGGTCGCTTGCGTCATGTGCAGCAAGCTCCACGGCGAGAGCAACACTTGCCATGATACACAAAGCACCCAACATGCAGATCAAGAACAGGAGGCACTTGCGGCAACAATGCAACATTTCTAGAAGATCTATACAAAACAACGGTGCAAAGAACTAGTAGTTGGCAACGGCATAAAAGTAAACACCACCGAAGCACTCCCAGAAAGATCACCCCAGAAGCCCTATGAATTAGTTCTTGTTTGCATTACTGTCACTTCCATGCCCAGATCTTGCATAGCATTACAATCAGATCGAACTGCCATCACTGACATGTTGTACAGCATGACAAACACCAGACCCTCTGTGGTACTTGCAGACACCGAATCCCCGGATCTCCGAAAAGAAACGGATACTTCATGGGCCCTTCGACGCTGAAAGAAACTGCAAGAAATAGCATCAGAACATGACCAACGAAGTAATTAACCTAGAACACGCACCCAGAGAGTCATCGCTGAAGAAACAGGGAAGAGAAAGCCCGAAACCAAAAAGTGACGATTCGAGATGAAACGATGGATAGTATTGAAACGCTTCACTTGCCACACCGCTTGTCCGAAAAGACCATCCGGGACACTCAAACAAACCACTTTACAATAACAAGAAAATTGAGAAGCTCCGCTAAAAGATCAAGCAAACATACAATTCCCACATACGAATTGGATACCACGGAGCAGCAGTTAGGCTCACAACCAGACCACAAGAAGCCTCAATCTCCTCAAGGGAGGTGGTGTTCAAGAACACCATTTAAAAAGCCGGCACAAAAAGGAAGATCTCCTCTCACACCGCTATTCACCTAACCGCCAAAGCCATACAAAGTGCGCCCTTGCCTCTTGAGCGCATACACAACATCCATAGCGGTCACAGTCTTGCGTCTTGCATGCTCAGTGTACGTGACAGCATCACGAATAACATTCTCCAAAAAGATCTTCAAAACACCGCGAGTCTCCTCGTATATGAGACCGCTGATCCTCTTCACACCTCCCCTCCTGGCCAACCTCCTGATCGCCGGCTTAGTAATCCCTTGAATGTTATCACGCAGCACTTTTCTATGCCGCTTGGCTCCTCCTTTCCCGAGCCCTTTTCCTCCCTTTCCTCGTCCAGACATGACGACAGACAGATTAATTACAGCGATTAACAAGGGTCACAACAGAAACAAGCTCGCGAAAATCTCAAAGCACAAAGGAAAGCTCCTTTCTCTGTCAAGATTGGCAAGGCTTTCTTTTTAACCCTAATAGAAACCCTAAACGAGACACAGTACTTTAGCGTGTAGGTTACGCTACGAACGCAGATCGATCCGTGTGAACTGGGGATCTGAACCGCCAATTCGACGTCCGGCTTGTTCTATGCACGGCCAAGATTAGCTTAATTGTAAACAGAAACTGAGAAAAAAGATTAGCCGTCGGATGTACAGATCGGACGGCATTTCTGCAACACAAGTAGGTACCTAATTTACGGTGCAAGGGCGGGAATGGTTGGTAGGTAGGTACTAGGTAGGCACGTAGGAAGGTACCAATTCCCGGTCCCGAATTGAAAGTAAGTACCCTAGGTACGCGCGCGGGGTAAGTGAGGTGCCAGATCGAGGGGCTAGGAACCTCAGATTCAAACTGAACCAGGTCTTAAGTGTTAACGTTCAAACCTTCAATCCTCCAGAACGAGGGGCCGTCTGTGATTTGAGACCTTGCAGGGCGGGATGATTTGAAGTGTCGCTATGCTTTGGGATCTAAGACCTCAATTTAGGAATCAATACCTACTAGTGTAGCCTCTGCCCATTGGCTCAAGTGTGAACACATTGGGGCTTAACTAGACTTTTCCTTCCAAACCCAATGTTTGCAATAATTATGAATTTCCAGCAACAAAATTCACTCAAAAATAAATATCTTCCACACCTGAACTCTGAAAATTATGAAATAAACTCCATTAAATGTGACTCGCCAAGGGCTTTCAAACAACACTAAGAATTGGGTTGCTATTAGCAGTCTTCCACCTACTTGCAGTTTCAGTTGTATGGGTGGGGTTGAAAAAAAGTTAGTCACTAAAACTTCGAAGTAAGAAATATGTTTGCAGGGTCACATACTGTGCGTAGCTGGAGATGCTCTAAGGTCCTTTAGACCTGCTGCAATTCAACAAATTCATCTTTATGCAAATGGATAGTAACATCACTGTTTTTTAGTTTCTAATCAATGGATGTCTGGAGCTTTGGTATCATATCTATCTATGAAGGAAGGTAGTTGGTTTTGTTTTGTTTTGTTTTGTTTTGTTTTGTATTGTAGTTATGAGATCTGCCGAACCGGATTCTGCTTCAGATCGTGTTCTTGGTGCCTTTGGAAAGATTTTGATGAGCAGGAATTAATGGAATTTATTTGGTAAGATTTGGATTCAGAATGTGAGAGATATTGATTTTTAAGTGATTTCTGCTTGCTGAAAATTCAAATAAATTCAAAAAAACCAGATTTCAGACAGAAAAATCAGTTGAGGATGTGGTAAAACTTGGGCCAATGGCCACACTAGTCAAGCTGAAATGTGCATCAAAATCAAGCATGAGAGATGCTGAATACAGAAGTTTGTAAGTGTTGGTTTTGAGCATAGGAAGCCCTATTTTTTTTTAAATCAAAGGTTATCATTAATAAATATTGCCAATGAACTAACCAGCTGCTACCACTCTTAATGTATAAATCTTGTGCAAAGGTAAATGCACCAAAACCCATGAAAACCTGAACTCATTATCAGCAAGCCCAGCCGAATTAGCCAACAAGAGCCCATTCTCTGGATCAATTAAACTCCCTGAACAAGAGAGTTCTCTCTGATGGCAGAGACTGAAACAAAGAAACCAACTACAGGACCAGCCAAATCAGCTCCATTGCTATTATCAAACACATGAACACACATAAAGCCCAACAGGTATCATGAGAATGCAATGGATGCCAATAATGTATGATTTTCAAACTTACTTAACATCCCAACCACCAACTTACAAGCAAAAAGTATGTTCAAGTAGCAATAGATGATTTGGATGAAAACATAAAGGATGTGGCATTTGAGTCGAAGGTGCTTCCACTAATTCTTGTGTCAAATGATAAATAGGGTAAAGGAAAAAAAAAACATCCCCCACAAAAACCATCAAACAATAAAAAGCTTCACAAAGCTACTTCTTCCAGCCAGAGAGTGCTCACATAGCAAGTCGCAATACCTTGCACTTGTGGGTGATAGAAAATCAGAGGTCCAAATCTTGAAACAGGGATAATTCAGTCCTAGTTCAATAAGAGGTTAGACGTGCAAGCCATAAGTTTGATGCTTGGAGAAGCCCTGTTCATGAGGATGATCCGTATCAGACCAAAAATGCTAAAATGAATCAGGACACAGGACAGGCAGTTTCATTATCTTAGGAAATTCAGATCCCATAATCATGTCATCTTAGCAAGTGGAGATATAATCGAGCTAAAACAAAATTCTCTTAAAACACCTGTAGTTCGCACCAAGTGGGTACAAACAAGCCTGTTTGTTTCAATGTACAAATGCTGCAATTCTTTGCTTACAAATCTGTAAATACAAATACAAAAGAGAGCTCTATGACCTTGTGGTGGGTCAAGTGAAAACATATCAAACAAAACTACAGACCTTGTTTGGTTTGAAATTCATGGTACTGAAAAATCAAATGAAATGCTTCCAACATTGGACAATACTCATTCCAATGCCATGGGTCTTGCCAACACACATGCTTCACCTGCATAAACACCCAATGTTCTCATCAATTTGGCACTACTGAAAATGTCACAAAGTTTCTAAAGAACCTGGCCCAGTCCCAAATTCTTGACATACAACATATGACCCAAGATCTCAGATGTCAGAAAAATGTAGCTTGCCTGCAACAGGGAAATTGATAAGGCTTTCAAAGCCTTGTCCTGTCAAGGGAGACTAAGACTTATTGGATTTTCAAAATGGAAAGATATAAGGCAGAATGGGGTCAAGAATTCCACAAACCTGAAAATTTAGGAGAACAGCCACAGGATGCTTCTGTGCCATGCCTTAAAACATGCTGAGTGGTAAGAGTATCAATGGATTGCACTGCTCTTAAGCCGTAGAACGTCACTTTCATGTGCACTGAGTTCCCGTTTTAACTTCGCAATCTGTGCATGCACCTGGGACAAATACAATATTTTAACATTGGTAACAACAAATAAGCAAAAACTGAACATTTTCAAACCTGAATTCAAAGCAAGGGAAAGTTCTTGATTGTGCAGTAGGTCAGCAGCATCAAAATAAATACACAGGTTAACAAATGCAGATATGGAACAAGGAAACTTGCACCACTCTGCTTTAACATCTAGTGGAATATTACCTTGGATCTGACAATAAAAATGGTCTGGTAATCCTTCATGGGGCTATTCTAGCACAAGATACCTCAACTGGATCTCAATGGCAAACACAAGATCCATCCCATGTTCACATCAAAGGGGTATACTCTTTACCTGTTGACGGGTGGCAGTCAAAACAGCCAACTCATCAACTTCAGAGTGCTTCGGGAACCATTGACCCAAAGGATGCTCCTTGGTGTCCCCTTGCTTCCTCTCTAAAGAAGAATCATCCATTCCAGCAGCTGGTGCACAAAACAACTGATATAGGAGATCACCCACAGCTAACTTAAACTGGAACAAGGCATCTACTTGCACAATGCCTATCCTTGACCTGATGTACAGATAGTTGAATTGGCTAATGACATTGACAAATACCTTCTTAACCATCCAAATGGCTGAAGCCCTGACTCTTAAGTGACACAGACAATACAGCAGACATTATGGTGGATAAAGGTCCAGGGAAGTGTCCCAAGCTTAAGCAATGCCTCAACTAATGACTAGACCAGATGTGTGTCATGGGAAGAGACAGAAAGGGAATCAGGAGAGCAGGCAGGAAATGTGTTCCAAAAAACACAACTGTAATAGACATTCAAAAAGATGGCCTGATTTAGCAACAAGTTTGTCACAACATAGTTCTTGCCCATATGAGCACCATCTAATTGTAAAAAGGTTGACCTCTGCCAGATTGGGGAGAGATCAGAAAGAAGACCTGAAGGAGCAGGGATCGATGACGGTGACCCAGAGACCACCACTGCAGGATGATTACAAATGCGTGCAAACAAAGCCTCTGAAGGCTCAGAAAATACAATTTCATCATAAGATTCCACTACCACTGGCTTCTTTGTTGTCTGAGGCCCTGACTCATCCTCGGGATAAAGCTTGAGGTGATGGAACCTGCAGCATCCAGTCCATTTTGCATTTCTTCACATGTTGCAATTATGAACACCACTGAGGACAAAGCCACTGCAATCTACTGACAATGTAGTTGCCAGATACTAAGGACTGAAGGGAAGTTTGATGGGTCCCTTTGAGATGTACAGAAATAACATACAAATACAAAAAGTTACACTTACTGAAGTCCTTGTTGACAGACATCAGGGTATACTTTGATATATAGATGGAACATTAATATAGGTGCCTACGACTGTCTTTCAGACATTTCCCTGGAAAAAAAAGGCAACAGGAAGCATACATACAGTTCCAGAGGTTTCTCTGCAACATCAGGTTGGAAAAAAATGGTGATGCCAATCTCAAATTCACCCCATCCCGCTTCAGAAAGCTCAAAGGGGGGTGCCTCAACTGTCCTTGTTGGGTTACTAAAGCTATGATGAAGCTGAAATACTACTCTCTTTATTACCACTCCCAGATCCTCATTATCCACACTCCGTAGATACACTGTCCATTTATGTGACTTAGATCTGCATTGAAGATCGCATTCCACATTAATCAAACCATTTTAGAGAATGGACAGGCATGTAACCTATGAGCACTATGTACAACCAATCTAGAGAAATCTGCCGGTGACAGCACAATGTCAGCTGCAGAGGATTGAAGTCTGACTCTAGCAACTGCAGATTACTGTCAATTCTTCTATCATCAAAGTTGTGAATGTAACCCTTGATTCCTGTGGTTCAGATCTTTGGGTTGACCAGTATAGTCACCAAAAAACACTCAGTACATCTATCAAAGAAGGAAGAGTCCCTTGTAGAAGAAAAATATTCAAGATGCTCGAAAACTGAATCACAGAGACATATAAATTAAGGGGAAAGGATGAATTTCGTACTCTTCTGCCTTCTTCCCAAGCCAAAAGGAGATTGTCCCATAAGCAACAGGCACTATGAGTTCGACACCTTTCACCCTCTTCACTGGATTCTGTAGAGGTAGAAAATGTGAATGTAAGTTTATACTAAAAGTGTTCAAGAGATCCACATCACATTCCACTGCATGAAACATGAAAGAATGGATGTTCACTAAAACCTCGAGATAGATGAGGAGATAAACATGAACAAAATATATATATTGTTTCATGCCTGCCAAGCTTTCCCACACGCAGAAGGAAAAACATGTGACAAAGACAACAAGGAAGCCAGCGTAAAAGAATGAGACCTTTTTCTCATGATCATCAAGCAAGCCTGCAGTCTTGGCACGCTGCAAACGTTGAATGGCACTCACTTCAGTTTGCTCAATGCCAAACTTCTTGCCCACCACAGCTTGCGGCATCTTTCCCCTCAAAGCCACTATCTCATTAATCTGCACAAAGTTATTAGCACCAGTAACAACTTTCCATTGTTCATGACTCAAGAGACTTCCACGTTCCTTTTCTTCCAACAAACAAAAACAAAAGTGCAAAGAAAAAAAAAGATCATACTCCAAAGAATTCACAGCAAAGCACATGAAAAAAACTGCGTACATACAAAGCGTGCATAAACGGAAACCACAAAGTGATGAGTGGCACCAGCAGCAGCAAGCACCTCTTCAGGGGTTAGGTCAGTGAGACGACGCTTGCGCTTGGAGTAAGCGGTAATACTACTAGTAACAGCGCCCGCTCCTCCTCCTCCTCCTCCGCCACTTGCTGCTACACCACTGCTAGCCGCACTGGTAGTTGATCCAGACGGAAACGTAGCTTGATGGGGCGCGGACGCTTGACCGGAAGACGAGGCAGGCGACGACGAGGCCATCGCCGCGCTCCCTTTTTGTTCCCGTGCGCTCCTGCCGGGCTCCGCAGTAGCAAAGTTCTTCATCCCTCGCGCTTTTTCTCTTTTCCTTCCTTCCTTGCTTGTTCGTTCATCTCCCTCCGTCTTGTTGCTGGTGGCATCCGTCAGGGGGACGTGAAACGTACCGGACGCGGGAGCTACCGGGCCGTTGTAAGGGGGGCAGCCCAGTGGATGGGAATCTTAAGCTTGGATGAAATCTAAAGAGCCATATTTTTAAAACCAAGTACCTAATAAGCCCTTAGCCTACTATGCTTCATGTAGGTAGATAGGTAGTAGGTATGAAGTGGCTTTTTTTTTTTCCTTTGTTTTCTGAAGAGGTTAGCCTACATTAGAAGAATTCTGTTGTAAGGGGTTGTGGAGTCAGACATGTGCTAGCTTAAATCTTTTGGACCAGAGTTAACAAGTAAAATATTAATACTACATGGTTTTTTAATACCATGGTACCTTGGTGGCTTCAGCACACATTATATTATTTTTATAAATGCTGAAATCTTCAATTTTTAATTTTCTTGAAGAACCCAATTTTTGGGAAGGAAAATTAAACAATCTTTTGGACTATTCATGACCTTTTTTTTCAAATTAAAATGGAATCTTGAAAATAATTAATTGACTATTTACTAGACATATGTTGAAGTTTGCATTTATACTAGAGTCATTTCAATAGGTACCTGTGAAAATAATGTAAATCACTTTTTTAAAAATTCTAGTGTATTTGGAGGGCACTTTTTATATTTATTAATATCACTCCTAGAAAAGAGGGATGGATCTTATGCCTCCTCATAAGGAATGTGAAAAAAAAGTAGGCATAAAATCTCTCTCCTTCATCACTACATATGTTTAATGTAGGTTAATGTTGTTAGAACAAGGTGGTTCTGAAATAAGCTTAAGTGTTAACAACATTTTTTCTCCTCATCATAGAGGCCATAAAGAAAAGCATTGAATGACACAACTATTACATCTAGCACAAGAAGAATATTTGAATTTAAGTAATTCATTTCATTTTAGTTTGTGATTAGATTACAAATCAATTCCAAATTTGATGCATTGCACATCAAGCATATTTCAAGGACATAAAGTTGGAAGCATATGGTTCTATGATTTATGATTTCCAAAATGTTGTACTATTACTTATATGTTGATTGACCTTTAAAATGCAAGGCAAGTTCAATGTCAAGCTTGTTTACCTCATCATTTTGTCCAACTTTTTATCACATTATAATTATCTAATGTGTCTAAAGGTGGGGCCACACTTGAAGATAGGGTTTTTTTTCCATTTTTTCGTAACATCTAGAAAAGTGGCACCTATCACCCTAAAATTAACTATCATTAATTTTCTACCTACTTCCTAACTTTTTATCTATTGCTTGTCCACACATACACTTTTAGAACAAGGGTTAACTTTTTCAAGGTTTTTCAAAGTAGTGGCCACACGTCATGTGATGATGTTATGAAGTTTTTTTTTTTTCCTTCCATCACCATCATCACCGTTATTAGCATTCCCTTTGCATATTTCTGAACTTTGCTTCAAAGGTTCCTTCTCCAACAACATTTCTACCGGACTTTACTTTAAAGTTTCCTTCTCCAACAACATCTCTACCAAACTTTGCTTGAAGGCTTCCTTCTCCAAGAACGTCTTTGTTGGACTCTATTTCAAAGCTTACTTCTTCACTAATGTACAAGGTGAGCCACTTTCAAAATTTATGATTCACATTCTGACTTTCTTTTCTTTAATCGCCATTGTTGTAGTTGTAACAAACTTTTCACAATTCAAACATCATGTTTTTTTACTACCTTCTTTTGAAAAAAAAATTCCTTGTGTTGTTTTTTAAGGTTTTAGCTACAATAATTCAGATTTTGTGTTGTGCATTATTCTTGTTTTGTGTTGATTTTTGTGTTGTAAGTTTTGTCATAAGGGAAAATCAACATGGACAATGAAGAGTGGGTGGTCATAATGGGGATTTTTGTTCTCCTTATTAAAATTCTTCAATAGGTTGTGACATATAGGACCTACACTAGCCATTTTTGTATTTGACAGATGTCATTATTGACAACATGTAATCTTTCATTATAACTATGGTTCTATAATTTGTAATTGTCAAGCAATTTGTTTACATTTGGATCAGATCTAGGCTATTGGGTTAAACTACATAGTACCACCTTGTTCTTCGTGTTTTACTAACTAAGTATGATGACTAACTATGGATTCAAAATTTCAAAATGTTGAAGGAAATGTTAAATTCGACATTACAAAAAAATTGAAACCACTAATTGTAGATAAGGATACAAGGTATAGGTTTGCAATCCATGTAAACATTAGGGTTGCTTGCGTTATCTATAATTCTCTTATGGTTCAAACATGTTGACATGCAACAAGTTATTTACAATTGGCAAATCCATTGTGGGGCTTGTTATTTGTGAATTGTTAAAGTTGTGAACATCATGTTCAAAAGTCTTATAGCATGGCCCATGGGACAAAAGATGGAAAACGTGATGTTAGAGTTCAAAAACTTGTGTGGATTATTGAATGTGCATGGCATAATATAGATGGTACACATACATTTCAAAATCTAAACCCAAACTTGATTTTGTTGAAGACTACTATTTTCATAAGATTAAAGGATATTTAATTGTCACACAAGTTGTTAATGTTAGAGAGAAGGCCATAGACATTTATGTTGGTTTAATTAGAAGTGTGAATAATTTTCAAATTTTGCAAAAATTAAGTTTGTACAAGCAAGCCCAATACTGGGGATTGTTTAGCATGGAAAAGGGAAGTCAATATGGTTTCAATATTTACTTGTTGTGGTGACAAGGGGTACTCATTGCTACCATTGATAATAACACCTCACAAAGAAGGGCAAAACCATTCTATTCTTAAAATTTTGTACAACAAAAAACACAAACATAGATGGTCTTTAGTAAAAAATGCCTTTGGCATCTTGAAGAAGACTCTAGGGAAATTTTGAGCAAAATTGAATTGGATATCACATTGGTTCCAAATATTTTTACCCATTGTTGTTTTCTGCACAACTTGATCCTTGGTAGGAAGTAGTTAAACATTCAAAAGTTAACTTCAAGTTCTTGAGTTGAAAACAACACAAGACATTCAAAGGAATTTTTCTATGTCTAATGTAGAGGTGCATGTAGGGCTAGAAGGACAAGAACACTCAAGTGATCAACATCAGAAATAATTAGAGATTTACTAAATAACTCAATGAATTTAGGTATGATTTATCAAACAATAGTCATCCCAAATGTTCACATTGACATTGTGTCTATTTTCAAAAAATCAAATGTATGTGAATTGCACAGTCTAGTCTAACATGATCTACATATATATAAAAAAATGTAGGTATTATTTTTTATAATCATCCTATTTAGCATCATCAATTTTTTTCAAAGAATTAAATTTGGGTTCCCATGGTCTAGTTTGGTTTTACATTGGTACATTAAAAATAATTGTAGGTAGTTATATCCACTATAATCATCCCATTAACATGAATTATTCAATTGATTTCAAAAAATTAAGTTTAAATTGTTAATTTGGTTTAATATGATTTGTACATCAAAGAAAATTACAAGTACACATGCTTTCAAAGAACAAGGTTTGGGTTTAGTGGGTCCTTATTATCAAAACCAGTTTCTATGTCTAGCAATCCTTGTTGTATTAAGGAGATTGGTGACCTTTGATTATTATTTCTTATAAATGTTCAGCCCATGATCCTTGTCAAACTAATAATGGCTTTCACCACATTCATTTGTGAGTGATTTATCCCTTCATCTTTGTGTTTAAAGTATTAAAGTTGTTCCTACAAGATTTTGAATTGGGTTTTCTTTCATTGATTTTCAATTCCTAAATTCATTGCTTGAATATGATTTATTGAATCCACAAGGGCCTTGGATCCCTTTTCTGTTACATCCACCAAACTATTTTGAAGAATAGATTCCTTCTAGCACACCCTTGTGTTGCCAATGTAACATACACTTGAAGGCGGTCCTTTTGTAGTGTGATCACCAACTTGCTTTGAAGATTTTATAATTGTAGCATGTGCATTGTTGTTGGGTTTTGGTGGACAATTTCTCATTGATGGAATCTAAGCATGTGAGGAGAATGTTGAAGCAGGAATTTCGAAAACCTAGTTCCTTTTTTTGTTGAATTGTTATGCACTTGAAGTGTGATAGGGCTTTGTAGAAGAGCTCCATCGTGATGTGCATTTGCATCTTCATTGAGTAAAACTATGAGTGTTACAAGACTACTTGGAACCACGGGTGTTGTGGGATTATATGGAACTGTGGTTGGTGTTACAAGATTAGAAATCAAGTTGCCATTAATATTGAACATTGTGTGCATTAATTTTGGATCCAAGTCAGCTTCACACAGTTGGGATCCTTCACTGCTTATTGCTACAAATTATGTTTCTTGAAGAAGGGGGTTGTACACAACATCGTTTGGAGATCCATGAAGTCCCTAGAATGTGGTGGTTGAAATATGGGCCTTGTTTTCATGAAAGCATTGATTATTTCATGGATGTTCATGTTGAACATCTTAAGCAAGTTCGTGGAGATTTTATTTGCAATACAGACATATTCAATAACTTTTCATTGTGTCCCATCCCGACCATGTAGTCCCAAATTCATTTGTAATCACTATATAATGTTGTCCATTTCTCCTTGCATGTTTGCCCAATTCTAACATGTGCATTATGGCCACATCCCATCATTAATGTTGCAATTTTCTTCCATTTCACAATTGTGTTTTTGAAGCAATCTTTGGAATCCACTACACCAAATGAAGCATTGTGTTCATGTTTTTTTGCTTGAACAAGGGAAACGATTTTTTGGTGTTCCTAGTTTGGTCATTTGAGCTTCTTGATGGATCTAATTTTAGTCATAGAATTATCAACATAGGCTTTTGGTTTTCTTTTACCGTTGCTTTTGTTCTTTGATCTAGATGGTGCAGCAATAGGTGGAATTGAACTATCACTATTAAGTTTAAGAATCCTTGTGCATAATGAACAAATGAACGTAATGCAAATTTGTCAATACATTTGTTATTTTAATGTAATTATTCGTGTTGCATTTTGTGTGATCCATTAATTTATTTGACAACATGGCAATTTAATGAAGACATTATTTACATGGATCCTCGTTGTTGAATTTTGGTTCCATGTTTTGGCTCAATTGTTGTTATTCTTACAAAGGACTATTGTTTACGTTGATGTAAGAGAGTTGTTAATTAAAGAGAATTGTTGTTTGTTTTGTTCCGAGGGAGTTGTTTTTGCATTATTGCAAAGGAGTTGTTGTTTATGACACTATGTTACTGCAAGTCTAGGAAAGCAACAAAGTTTGGGCAAAAGTCCTCACCAAGGTTGAAGGCATTAAGCGGGAGTGCTTACCAACTTCAAAGGCTTCAAAACTAAGTTACCATTCAATAATTTGGGACTTTTTTTTAAAGTTAGTTACCTTTTTAAAAATTTCAAAAAAAATCAACTTTTGTAAATTTGGAGGTAGCAAGAGAGTTAGCTAACTTTAAATTATCTTTCCCCTCCACGTTAGCATCCTTGTAGGATTTAGCGATAGCTACCTCTATATGTGTGGTTACAACACTAACTTTAACGCCACTAACTTTGAGTTAACTCTTATTTACCTCTAAATGTGGCCCCACCCTAGCACATTTTGTGTCTTAGTTGTTACATCAACTCTTTAATGTTAATGTTTTTCATATTGTAACATGCAATAACAAAGATCACATGTGAAAGGAAAACCACATGTATATTTGACTTATCATCAACTCTTGAAATGCCTTTTTTAATAGACCAAAGTTGTTTTTTATTACAACTTTAACGCAACATAACTACTTGTTATACAAAGCCTTTGGAATGGGATGTCAAACTTATGTTTGTTTGTGAAGCACCATTAACCATGGAAGCAACATATACTCCTTGTTTTTTATTATGATAACTTGATGTTTTCATATGAATTATGTTAATTAAATAGATATCCCCATGTAGCTCTTCAATAGATTGAAAATATTTATTAGTATTTGACATTATTTATAGACCATAACATCCTTGCAAATACATCAATAAATTATTTCCCATGGTCAACAATGGCCATGTTGTAGTTGCATATTCTACAACTTTGATTTGAAGGATTAAAATATTAACCTAAATTGCAAAAACTTAGACTTTTCACTTTTGAATGTGAATTTGAGCCACATCATGACCACCTTGATACTTGACAATCCTAATGACTCTTTGAAATCTTCCATGACATGTTACAAATTCACAACAACAAAACTTGAGTTTTCCATTCAACCATTTTTCTAAGTGATTTTATGTTCATGCATTATGGTGATTTTTTTTGTTAAAATGATTTTTTATCTTTTTGTTTTTGTATGTATTGAATCTTGAAATTGAATACATGATTTATTTGTTTGCTTCATTGTCTTATTTTCATGGTTGAAATGGTAATTCTTATGTGTTGATTATTTGGGGTAGGGTTCAATGTCTCTCAATCTTGTCTAGATTATAGAATCAAGTGATCCAAAAAATAGCAAACATAAAATTCACAAGGATTAACAATAATCAAAATTCAATATAAAGGTGGGTTGCTATGAGTCACCATGCATGTACAATTCAACTTTCATGTACTAAAAGTTATTTCAAGGTTCAAAGTGTGAAAATTAGTTAAAAATTGGTAATGTGGATGAGACTAACTAAAACCTTAAAACTTAGACCTAAAAAGTTTTTAAATTTTTTAAAGACTTAGAGACTTGGTCCTTAAAACTTAAGAATCTATACCCAAAAACTTGAGATTTTATTTAATAATTATTAACTCTAAAATTAACTCACCCCAAGTTAATCTTTAAAACATTTCAAGCCTATACCTAAATTTGCATTTTTGATATATTATTAATTAAAATTATGTGATGTTATGCAACTTTTCGTCATATTTTTCATAATGTGGATATTATTTTTCAATTAGATGAAAACAATAATATTTGCCTATAACAAAAAATGTGATGAATGACTCAACCATGATAAACAACCTAAACATGGTTGTGTTCCAATGGTGTTTTGTTCTCATGACCAACTGATGGTGTGATGGTTTTGGGCATCTTTTTCACCTAACAATTAATGATGTCATGCATGTATGGAACAAATGATTTTGAGGACATCTAATTCAAGGACTATATTTACACCATTGAAAACTTAGAGGCATGTTGACAATGAAAGAATGTATTGGTGTCTTTTAATGAATTGTTCCTTATGTAAGCACATTTTTAGAACAACTAAAATATAACATGTTGGGGACCTTGTAAAAAATAAAAAAGGATTATTCATTAAATTGATGAATGTTAATATGAAAAAATATTTTTATAATTATTGAATCATGAATGTTGGGATTAAGGTTCATAATGCATGTTGATTTGATGTAGTGTTTTGTTATTAATGATTAAATAAGTTAAATATAATTTAATATGAGACCATGGTTTATTGATTAGGATTTCATTGAAATTTGATATAAATTTGTTTTCATTTGATAAAATTGTAACAAAAACCTAGTGTACATGTGTGCCTTTTATCATGGGGTGAAAGCACACTAAGCCCCCCCAAAATTGTAGTCATATGTATAATATTTATACAATTAAATTTTTTGGTAATGTATGGACATCACATTTTGGATTATTTTTTCTTGTTTCAAGTATATTTGATTAGCTTTAGACTTCATCCAATCAATTATTTTGAAAAATTCAACAAGCATTGAAAAATTTGAACATATGGAGTATATTCATGACAAAATAAAACCCGTCACAAAGTTTGAAAATTTGAATATATACTTCAAAATTAAAGTTGTGGATGGAATTCTTGGGTGAATTTTTTTATGATGTATGATATTGATATACATCAATTAAATCTAGGACAATTTAGAAATTTAAAGTTTTTGGATGAAATTTCATTCAAAAAATGTGTTTTTTTGTATTTGTTTAATGATGAATGCATAATAATATCTTATTTTTAGGAAAAAACCACTACCATATCAAAGAGGAGGAGATTTTATAAATGGGCATTACCCATAATTTTTTCAATTTTCTTTTGTTTGGTAATGTTTCATGAATCATAAACATGAAGCCCTATGGCCGTTGAAAAATTGTAAGTTATATACTTTGTGTACATTGATTGTATTCAATTCTCCTCATCTAACCATTGAATCAAAATGAATTAACTTTGAGGTCAAAAATGTTGTTATGCAAATTTTAAAATTTTTAACTTATTTTTAGGATAACCAAAGGATGCCATCAATATTTTAACTTACTATGTATTATAATATTTGTTATACATCACTTTTTTTGAACAAAAGTGGTTCACCCTTAGTATGTTTTCACCCCATGGATGACATTCTTAACATCATATTTAGCATCAATAAACATCACTACCATCATCATTGTTAATATCATCACCAACATCATTACGGATGGAATTTATCCATGGACATCCACCTTTCATCCTTTTATCTATTATACATTCATAATGTTGTCAACATTTTACCGAAGGAAAATTCCTTGTAATATTTTGAAATATCTTGAATTAGTTTAAGATATTTTGAGATATTTTTTGTTGAATTAGGTCCCTAAAAGGTATACATGGAGATAATTTTCTTCATGTTATTTTTAATATATTCAACACCAATTTTTGGAACAATTTTACACCATAATCATGTTTTTTTTTTCATGTTTTCATATCAAAGTGATGTTTAAACTTACAACTTACACACCTCATGTTCTTATCTGTGGTATTTGTGTTCCATGATTTGGACTTAGATCTAAACATGTTTTTGTCATGGTTGGTTCATGTCTTTTGGAAATATATTTATTTTGGTTATTTCATGCCCATGGCAATTGTCATATATGTTGAAATTGGGAAAAAAACATGGTGTTATTCATCCACTTTTGTAGTAGGGAAACATGTGTCACATGTGTTTGATTAATTATTTTTTGTGTAAGTGTGAAACCATGTAAATTCATATTAAATTATGGAATACCATGTAAGTATAAATGCAAATGATTCAAACTTACCTATTGTGTAAATTTGTGTAAATAATAAATCCATGTAAATTTTTGAAAAAAAGGAAAAAATCTTGCAAAAATTTTCAATATTGATGCCATGGCAAACAATTCAATGCATCACATAAATGTCCAAAGTATAATATCATCTCATTAATAAAATCAATGCTAATAATGTAAGAACTTGACACTATTGTTGTTGGTTGTTACAATTGTAAACAAAAAACACTGAAATTTGCATAGTTAGACCGTGATTAAAGCAAATCACGTGCTTTACAAAACTTTGTAATGCACTTTGAACAAAATTTCACTATCAAGCTCTAAGTATGAACATAAGGGTGGGTGTTGTCAATTTGTGACATATATTCACGTAAAGGATTGTTTTCACAATGAAAATCCTTCAACATTACACAACAATGATTCTATGCCTACAACTTTCACTTGAAAGTAAACAAAAAGACCACATAAACTCAAAAACATATAGATAAAGTGGGGCTTGGGCTTCTTAAACTTTCAAACCTCAAAATGATAATGGCCAAAACCACAAAGAAAAATGTTACAATCATTTTGTAAAACCTAATTGTTTACACTTACCCTACCAAATACATTTACATGAGGCAATTTAAATGTAAATGAAAAATTTATTTTTCGCTTGTAAATATAAAAACTTGGGTTGTTCATTATTGCACACTACCAATGATGATCAACTAATCATATAATGAAAAATAAAATCAATATGAAAATATTAAATGACATTGCATGGAATTTGAATTCAATTCAATTCAAATCAATTCCAATTCAATTGAAGTCAATTCAACAATTGGATTAAAGGTCGTTTTAGACATGGGTCCAAGGAGCAATGTTTAATGAAATTGAACATTCCAATCGGTCAAGAATTTTAAATTGGTCCTAAGGTCTTTAAATAAAGGTCTGAGACTAAGACAAATCAAATTGTGATTTAGCCTAAAAGGAATAATTTTGTAGGGAGAACAATTGGTTTGAACCAAAAAAAATAGCTTAAAGGAGAATTCATGGTTTGGAAAACCAAAGTGTAAGTAAGGGTTCAAGATTGCTCATTTCTTTGTTTTTGTTTTTTTCCAATATTTTCTTTTACCCTTACTATTCAAATTTATGGAAATGGAAGACATGGTAAGGATTGAGGACATTGTGAAAGTACACTAACTCACCCATTCTTTACTAATTCTAAAGTTGACATAGTTGCACTACTACAAAATGTGGATGTAGTTCACTAGTCCTCGTTCACTAGACTAGTGAATTCACTGCTTCTTCATTGGTCCGCGTTCATTACAACCAGTGAATTCATTCAAAATTTAGTGAAATCACTTGACGTACATGGACACATTTTGTTATAATGTTGGTTTTGTGGATCTTCACAAGGTGGTTGCTAAAAGGAATGCATTTTCAACCATTCCAAATGCACGAATGGAAGTGAATCAAAAGGTGGGGCAAAAAGTGAAGGGTTGAAGCACCGATTTTCACAAATCAAAGGGGATTTGAATTTATAAAAGATCCTTAAATTGGTTCCCATTGCAAAGAAAATAAAACCAAGGAAAAAGTTGATTGTGATGAAAGATGAAGATGAAGAAGGTGAAAAAACTAGAAAAAATTAGGTGGATGGTGAAGTTGTACCTCATTAATCTAAGAGGAAAAATGGAGCTTGAATTTGCCAAAAATGTAAAAAAAAGGTAAATTTTGTTTTCATCCTTTAAAATGTTTTTCAACTTTGAAACATTTTCAACTTTGTATTTGATTTAATTTTAGGTCTAAAAGTTCCAACAAGTAAGAGATTTTTTTTGCAAAATATCAGATTTAGATTAGGCCAATTGGGCTTATTAAAGGCCTTGCCCCTTTTTCCCCCATTTACTTTTGTTCAATTTCACCACTATGTAGATTGAACCTTCATCTCCTTAGGGGATGTGAGAGGAGCTAACCACAAAACCATCTTTATTTCAAATGATTTGATAGTTTCCATTTCGTTTATCCATGTATTACATTTTTTATTTTTAAACTTGAGGGATTATTTGAACAACTTGTATTTGATGGCTTCTCATCTGGGGTGAGAGGTTTTTCCATTCACCATCCCTGGATTTTGTAACCTTTTCATTTGTTTGATTGTTTCTTTAGCCACCTTGAAAATATTAGCTCCTTTGAAGTTCCCAAATCTTGTATTTGCTTCAATTTGTGCATTTCTTTGAACTTCCCAAACCTAGTCCATGTCAAAGCCATCCTAGTTATTAATGCACATGTTGTGCAAACATATGCAAACAATGACCAAGTCTAACATGTGGCATAATGGAATGTCATTTTTTTAAAATATAATTTTAAATTTACTTTTCAACATTCCAAAAGTTCTTTCCACCAACATCCTTGTATTAGATCATATAAAATTTCAATGTGCTTTGTATTTTGGTAGTCCATCTTTCTCACCTTTGAAAGGAGAATAAACCATGGCCACATTGGATAAGTGACATTTCCTATCAAGTTATAAAAGGTAAGAATTTGTCTTTTATATATATTTTTTGGAAAAGAGTTCAATCATGGATACTTCTTGCCCACCAATAATCATATTCCCAAAAACTACACTTTGCATCTACAATTCCTTGAATCAATGTGTAGTAAAACCCTTTTCAATAACATTGTGATTTTGGGTCTACCTTAAGTGCAACAATTGGAATATGACTACCATCTATGACATTTAAAATGTATGGAATTCCATGCAAGCTCTCAAAACCAACAATGATTTATTTAATCTTGTTTTTAGTCAATTTAGGGATCACCGATGGTTTCGAGTGCTTTCTAATTATTCAACAAAATTTTGTCACTGTAATTGAAGCTATATTTTTTGCAATGTTAGACCTCTACAGACATTTGCAAAGAATTTCCACTACCTAATCATGCAAAAGCCATTGCTATTTTAGTTTCAACATGGATGTTTTCTTTCATGTGTGTATTTTTTCATTCAAGACTTAGACCCACAACCTTCATCAATGAATGAAATTTGTCATAACTTAACCTTGTTCATTACCAAAACATATTTTCAAAGAAAATCCTTAAAATTTGATTCTTCACATATCCCACTCCCCCTTCATACCTTCACATGTTGCAAGTTCTTAATGCCATGTCAACAAACTTCATAAAAAACAACATTGCATTCATCATATTCCAATGTTATCCAATAGCTACTCATTGTAATGCAACCACTTATGCAATCATTTGATGCATGACCATAATAAAAACATGAGCCATTAAAATCTTGTGCCTATGTTCATCCATTGTGTGTAGGAAGAATATTTTTTTTCAAAAAAAAAAAAGAACTATGAAAAAAGGAAAAAGAGAAAAAAACCAAAGGTTAGCCTAATCCTTTCACATGTCAATCACACATTTTTGAAATTGTATCTTCAAATTGGACCCCAAGCCTTTAAACACACTCATTGACATTATATCGTAGGAAAAAATGTTTTTTTAATGTGAAAAAAGGTCCAATTCAAGGTTCAATTTGTTTCAAATTGGTCTTTGGGCTTTCGGTCCCTAGACCCTTGTCTAAAGTGGCCCTATGATTCAAGTGAAGAAAAATGGGATACAATTTGGTGGAAAAGGTATTGAAAATTTGCTCGTGAAATTGTTGAAAAAATATAAAATATAAAAATCATTTTCATTTTGCTTCATTTTTGATTGCTTGTGCACAAACCATTGTCATGTATCATCAACGATCTTCTTTAATCCCATTGATACTTGTTTCTTACTATTGCCAGCACGTGTCCATAACTTTGCAATGTCCACAAACCATAATGATTCTTCAGCAAGCTCTTGCACTTGGTCAAGTTCCTCGTCTCATCATAGCTAATGCACCTCTATCACTAGCCAATTTGTGGCAGATGACAATTCTTTCATCTTAGGTCTTTTTGTTATCCAATTTGTGGCAGATGACAACTCTATCATCTTAGGTCTTCTTTATTACCATTGATTGTCATTTTATAGTCATGAGTCCTCTTTGCATAGGGTCTTTACCTGACTTTTGTTGATTGTTTGCTTTTGTTTTCTCTTGCGGTTGATTTTTGTTGATTGTTTGCTTTTGTTTTCTCTTTAGGTTGTGTCTACTTGTGTTCTCATTTGCCTTGTACTTTTGCTGGATGGGTTCCCATCCTTGATCTTTATTTACAGGGTTTTTCTTCTTCTTTAAAAAGACACAAATCTGAAAAGACACAATTTACACGCTGGTAGTGACTGGACTCTGAAAACCCTAATCCTATCTGGAGTCTGTCGTAAGACGCGGGGGCGTCTCTTGTGCTTTTTTTCTCTTTCGTTCTTCTCCCCGGTGCTGTGCGTCGGGAACACGGTGCTGACTCTCCTGTCAGACATCTACGGTGCAACACGGGCAGCGAGCCATGAGCTTCCGGGTATGCTATCAAACTCCCCTGCTACACATACAGGCTTTCAAGCTGTCGCAGAAACAAGCTAGGTTGTGTACTTCAGTAGCAATCTGGGCATGTCTTCTGTGCAGTTTCATGTTTGCGGGATGCATTCCACACATGCGACATATGTTTTTGAGTTGTGGTTGTAAGGTCTCATGGACTGCCTCACTTCTGGAATGATTGTCTAGGGCATATGAAGGATCATCATCTACGGTTACAGAACTGTTCTTATGCTTGGTCAGAAAATTGTTTTTGCTGTTGTAGTTTTAGATAAACCTGAACGCTTGGTAGGATTCCTCCTACTCATTCATTTGCAGAGTTATACTGAAGGATTCTTGGTGAATTATCCTCATCTTCACTAGAAATTTAGCCAAGGATCATGACTTTGCTGCCACTGCATTCAGTTACTGTTAATAGTGTTTATGGTTTGTTTGGAGCAGTTTCACCAATACCAGGTGGTGGGGTGGGCAGTGCCTACTGCCACTAATGAGACACCAAGGGCCTATCGAATGAAGCAATGGGTCACTAATGAAGTGCATGCTAAATCCAAGTTCAGGTAGGTTTGGTTTGTTCTCCCAATTTCCTTGTTTCTAATTGTATCAAGTTTAAATTTTCTTCTGGGACTAGCTTGATTGTCCTGTTGAGTTGTGCAGGGTTCAGTTGATCTTGAGGTCTCCAATGTTGAGTAGCCTCTGATGACATTCTGGTTGAACCACAGTCTAAATCCTCACTCAACCTCCTCCACCCAGGATTTGTACCTAGCATCTCCTGTAAACCCTAGACCTGAGACTTTAGGTTTGGAAGTTTTACCTTCAGGGGACTATCTATTTTCTGACTGGATTTATGTGGCAGGGCAGGGAAGAGACCAATAGCAGTGACTGCTTCTTTCACAGAATCTGCCTCACTCCGAGACCAAGCTGATGCCTCCCTCTCCCTGATTTCAAACCCTGGTCCTGATCTCTTCCTCCTTGACCTTGCTGAGAAACTGGAAGATTCCTTAGCCAATGACCGACCAACAAGCCAGGGGACCCAGGCTTTAGCAAGACTAAGAGAGCAAGCAGCTGAGAAGGCACTGAGCTCCCATTGGCCAACAAATCGAGATGAGGCGTATCGATTCACTGATGTTAGATTCATTAAGGAACTCAATGTCATTCCTGCACCACTGCCACAAATGGATGTGGACCCATTTATTGATATCTCAGGTTTCTTTTGCACTCAACATTCCATCAGCTTTTTGATTATGCTTCTCCTCACAAACTATGAATTGTTGTTGTTTGTTTCTAGGGTTACTAGCCTGTGGTGTGCTGACTGATATCCTATTTGAACCCGAATATATGCACATCATGTGACCATAATTTGATATTCTTCATTCTCCCATTTCCATATGGCCATCAGATGCAATTCTGACCTTGGATAGCCTGTGTTACATAAAGGCACATGACCTATCAGGGCAGTTGATAGTCCAGACTTGTGAAACATAATTTCTTTTGGCTCATTTTACCTCTCTCACCTTTGATCCAGATGAATTACTTTTGCTTGCATTGCTTTTCCTATACATACCTGTCAGCCAGGGATGACAACATATTTGTTAGCTTTGCCTCTACATATGAGAAGTGCTCAATTGTCCACTGATAAAGTTGCACTTATTTTGTACTGTTCCAGGTCAAAATCTTGGAGAAGTGGAGGCTCTACGGCTTGTTTTTATCAATGGAGTGATTTCAGAGTCCCTCTCCAGTTTGGATGGTTTGCCAGATATGTCATTCATAGGTAGCATCCAGTCAATTTTGGAAGGGAAAGTAGGGAGTGCTGTCTCACAATCCCTGGAGCTTCTTGGAATGGTGGCTTCAGGAACTCATGATGACACATTCATGTCCCTCAATGGGATTGGTGCTCCAGATGTGGGAGTTGTGTTTGTACCAGAAGGGGTCCATTTGGAGAGACCTGTTCACATTATATACTACTCTTCAGGAAGGCAAGGATTTCAGGCAGTTGATGAGAATCTTTCATCAGTTTCACTTTCAAGTCCTCGGTTACTGGTTGTTGCTGGTAAGGATGCACAACTGGAGATCATTGAGGAGTTTCTGGGAGAAAGTGGGAGTGCATGCTGGACAAATTGTGTTTGTGAAATTTCATTATCACAGGGTGCTCAAGTGATGCATAGCTATGTTCAAGAGCAGGAGCGGAACTCTATTCATATTAAGCAAACACATGTGTCCCAGGTAATCGCCTTACATTCAGAATTGTGCTTTCAAAAAGAAGTTCTGGGGGTCCAAGTCCTTTAATCATCCTCCTAATTTTGGAAATGTATTGTGTTGCAGGGCAGGGCAAGCACCTACAAGTTGGTAGAGGCAAGTGTAGGTGGCCGGCTTAGTAGGCACAATCTTCAAATCATGCAACTAGGACCTGACACCCACACTGAATTCTCAACGTTCCAATTGGCAGGCAAACGGCAGTTGCAAGACCTTCATTCCCGTCTAGTTCTCAGTTATCCACGTGGAGTTAGCCGACAGCTGCACAAGTGTATTGTCACTGATTCTACAGGCCATGCTGTTTTTGATGGAAATGTGAGGGTCAACAGGTAAGAACTTGGCCACTGCTCTGATTTATAAGCTTGCAGTCTGCTGATTCAGTGAGCTTTTGAGTGGTGGAGATGAGAGTTGCTTTTCCCATGCGATTGTCATTCTTACAGGTGAAAACATTTTTTAGGTATGCGCAACAGACAGATGCTGGGCAACTTAGTAGGAGTCTGTTACTGGCTCCTCGTGCAACTGTAAATGTGAAACCTAACTTACAAATCATTGCTGATGATGTGAAATGCTCACATGGAGCTGCAATCTCTGACTTGGAAGAGGAGCAACTATTTTACTTCCGTGCCCGAGGTATAGATTCTGAAACTGCTCGCAGTGCACTTGTTTTCTCATTTGGTGCTGAGGTTTTGCAACATCTAAGTTACGAGAGTTTACGGAAAAGAGTGGAGGCCCTTGTGAAAGGATCTCTTGCTGCTGAGGGTCTTATTGACTCGAGCATTCCTGTTGGTCTTTAGAGAAACAGAAATTCGACTCATGCCTTTGTCGGATTTCTTTGTAGAGACAGGCTTGTAACATTTATTGAGTTGTATTTCGTATGACAGTTGGGATTGGGCATATTAGTTACCAAGAAGGTAAATGAGGGAATCAGTGTGATGTATGAGTTTTGGACTATCTGTCTCCATTGAGTTGTGATGGTATCTTTGAAAGGCTGGAATATGATTACAGCCATTCTCAGTCCCAAAACTGAGCTAGATTATTTAGATTGATTGAAACTTAATCCATCATAGCCTCGATCTAGAGGCTTTTCCAAACAAGCCTGATCAGTCATCTAGACATGGGAACAGCAATTTGAAATTCTACCTTCTCAAACTGGTCAGAATTCTATAGCTGTCAAATATGGACATTCCAATTTTAGGAAAGCATGCCCCTGTGAACCTGATACCAGCTTGATTCTGGTAGCTGGTTCTTGTTCAATGGAAGGTGGGCATAAACCTGGAATTGGTGCTGGTATAAGGCAGGTATGTATCTGGTATTATCTCAGGTCTCATACCAGGTTAGTATTATCTTCAGGTACATACCTGAAGGCTGATATTGCCTCAAGTCATACCTGACTGGTATGTTCTGCAATACCCATACGCACACCAACATTATCGAGGATTATGAAATCTTTTGCTTTTCTTATTTGCATTTAGAAGTTTACATCTAAAGTACTTATTTTTAAGCTAGTTTTAAGTTTCTAGTCATTTTATACAATTATGTGTGAAAACTATCTAACTCTCACATTAAGGTCCAAGCTACTTACAGGGTAAAGGTGTTGTGGACTGTAGTGAATGCCCGTTGCATATCTAGTCTTGCTAAAGAGCATCCCAACTTACAAAATATGTTTTGGATGAGAACAGTAAAGGTTACAATGGATTTGGGCAGTAAAATGATTTTGGATGAGCATTTATGCACAAGATGTTTTGATTTGCAAAATGCATTCGAAAGTCTTAACAATTGTTTTTGATTGGTGATATATGATGATTGGTTCAAATGGCTTGTTATTAGCTGTCTCCCACCTTTCAGTTGTAATTTTCATGTTTATGGGTGGGGCATTGGAAATACTAAGTAAGCCACTTCATCGTGAGAAATAATTTGTACACCTAATGGGCACATAATGCCCAAGGAGTGGGGCATTCTGAAACAAGCACTTGCCTGACTTGAAACCAAGGTCCACTTATTTCAGAAATGCGGTGTTCCTAAAATGTGTAAAGCACTGAGACTTAAATCATACACTAATAATGGCGGGCTTTGCAAAGAGTAATTTGAAATTATGATTTGCAAGGGAGTTCCACACCTCTTGCAAGAATTTACAATTTCCCATGATGTTCTCATTTTTCTTCATCTCAATATCATGGGATCTCTTAATTCCTCATCCTTCAGCAGCATGGCCATGTGCGCTACGTCATGTAAAACCCATAGAGGGTGGATCTACAAGAAAACCTAGCCTCAACTCATGCGTCGAGCAAGTCCCTCATTCTCATAAATCCCCCATCCTAGGGCTTTACCTGACACTTTACTGTTTGTAAATTGGAAAAAAGTAATAGGCTCTAATATCCATTTTTGTTTTGTTTTGTTTTAGTTCCTCACCCTCCCCCCCCACCCCCACACCACAACAACAATCTTCAAGCGAAAGATTAAGTGTTTAATATTGATGGAGAGTTGGAAATAATCATCAAGTAAAACAGATTAAGAGTTGAAAACAATTCATTAACCGATAAGAATTAAGGCATTTGAGAGTTGGAAGCAATCATCATGTAAAATAGATGAAGAGTTCAAGCGATTCACAAGCAAAAGATTCAAAGTCATATTGTAATGATTGAAACAAGAGATTCATGAAGCAAGAAGAGATTAAGAGTTTGATGATCAATTGAGAGTTGGTCAAAGCAAGTAAATAAAATGATTAAGAGTTGAAACATTCATCAAGCAAAAAGATGAAGTGGCATTTGAGGAATTCATAGTGAGAGTTGGAAACAATCAGTCATCAAGTACCAAAAAAAGATCAAGAGTTGAAGCAATTCACTCTAGGCAAAAGATTGAGAGCGTGATGCAATATTGAAGGAAAAGAATTGAAGTGATTCATGAAGCTGCAAGAGATTAAGAGTTTAATGGTCAATCAAGAGTTGGTGGAAGCAATCAAGTAAAACAAAAATTAAGAGTTGAAGCTAATTCAACCCAAAAAGTAGAGTAAGTGATGTGATTTGGTGAATATTTCAAGAGTTGGAAACAATCATATGTAACCCTGTCTTGATGAAGCTGGTCTGGAAGACTATTGCTCAAATCATATATATCTCAAGACTTTTAGATTCTAATAAAGAAAGAGGAAGAATCTAAGAGAGATTCATTCCTGATCTTTCAGCTGTGGAATGTTGCAGTCTGATGAGGAGTGTAAGCAAATCATCAACTGAAGACGAGAGATCTGAGCTCAAATTGATAGACAGTTAATATCATTGTCTAGATCCTTAGGAAGAAGCTCTTTGTATTGATTTGCTGGTGACAAGAGGACCACAAAGTTCAGATCAAGTTATGAAACCTGGTGATGGGTGTACACACAAATGTCTTTTAGAGTGAGAAAGCAGAAGAATGCGGAATTTGGGTTTTGGAGATCCAGGCAGGGCGCATATGCCACAGTATATCCTCAAAGCATATCCCTCAGGACGACGTTCTGCAGCTTTTCCAGGCGCTTAGGACGAGGAGATTCATGGCAGGAGCTTATGCGGCTCACGGGGATTCCCATCTTCTAGTCTGCTGTAGACTTCAGGTGCTGCGAGATCTCTTCATCTTATTCAAATCCAGAAGGGATCATATGGTAGCAGTGTTGGAGAAGGAGGAGGATGAAGAAGTGGAGGTCGATGGTGATTCCAGTCGACGCCACCCAGCAGCAGCTGACGCCGACTTTATCCCAGGGTTCGTTGGGGAGAACAAGCTGCACGTTAGATGAGGAACAGCAAGCAGGATGTTCAAGTATAAATAGGAGCTTCAGCGGAATCGGTGGCAGCAGCAGCAGTAGTGCAGGGAGCGGATCATCCGCAAGCGACGACTGCCATTCAAGCCGCGTGATTTGGATTGCGGGGATCAATGGAGGTACCGGCAAGGATCATGCGCATGCGGGTCTCAAACACATCCTCCACCAAATCGTTGGACCAGGAGACCACATCTTCGCACTTGTCCTCTTTGACAATATCCCATCAGAATGTATGCAGCTCAATATCAATTTCTTGGTCTTCTCCATGTCCCATTTTTTATCTTAAATCTCTAATTCTTCCCATGAATCCACCGGCTTGCTTGCTACTACAAAACACCTCTATAATTTGTCCAAGCAGATCATGTCTAAAGCCCCGGCAGAGAAAGAAAAAACTGGTCATCATGTGAAGCAAGTGATGGGCATGCTTGCCTTCAGATGTCATTGCAAGCGTCATGATCTTTGAAGCTACTGAGCATCATGGGTGCAGTTTCCTTCTTCTGAATCTTTTCTTCTTTCAGCTGAACTAGTATATAGAAAATTTCTTGCTCTTCTTCTTGCACACTATCAAAAAGAAGCAAAACAACACTGAATTCTTGACTTGAAGCAGAAAAATCATACATGAATCTCCATCTTGACAATGAGATTTGTGAGATTTGCATCAGTATGTCATTATGAATTTCAGTGAGCAATTTGCAAAGTACCCAAAAACTAGGTTGTCATTCCATTAGAGAGAACACTGAAAATTCTCAACTTTTAAGCACAGAATCATACATAGTTATCTTACTGTGTCTCAATGAAATTCAGTGTGCAATTTGAGAAGTACCCAAAATCTCTAGAGGTTGTCATTCCATCAGACAATTCTGCAAAAATTCTCAAACTTTCAACCAAAATATCATTCATTGATTTCTTAATCAACGTCGATGAAATGTAGTGTGCAATTTGCAAAAGTATGCAAAATCTAGGTTGTCATTCAGTGGGTGTTGGAATTTTCTATCATACGATTCTGCAAAAATCCTCAACTTTCAACAACAAAATCATGCATAGATTTCTTAGTGTATGTCAATGAGATCCACTGTGCAATTTGCAAAGTACCCATAATCTAGGTTGTCATTCAGTGGGTGTTGAACTTTTTCTATCAGACACTTGTGCAATAATTCTCAACTTTCAACCCTAAGATTATATATAGATTTCTTAGAATATGTCAATGAAATTCAGTGTGCTATTTTCTGGGGGGTTGTTATTATTTGGTGGCGTTTTAAGTTCGACTTGAGAGATTTTGTGTAGCATCTAACTAATGACTTTTACTCATGTGGACAGAATGTAAATTTTTTTTCTTATTACTATTGTATGAAACTCAGATCTTCCCACAAGTTGTATCTAATTAGATATTATATATATGGTGCAGTGGGAATCACCTTTGCTTTCACCCGGGATGGCTTCAGAAGCACTGCTGAGCGCAAAATGCTCAAGTGGTTAAGTGAAAAACTCAACTGGTGGCAAGCATATTTGCAAGATTTGGTTCTACATTGCAGGCAAAAAAATGTGAACTTTCTTCTTATTCCTCTGCCCAATCCTCCCTCTAGTCTTTGATGATGATAATAATAATAATAATAATAATAGATGTATATATGTACATACGTATGCATGTATGTATATACAAGTGTTGGTTCTGATATCAACTTTTGAACATTCTAGTTCGTCCTAGTATTGAGTTTAAGACTGACACCCATCTTCTTTGGTTTGGTTACTTATGAGATTCCTAGTATGAAATTGAAAGACTTTCACTCTTTTTCTCACATTTGGAAGCAATGAGTTGAAAATGGTTTGGTTTGGTTTGGTTTGGTTCTTGAGCTTTTTTGCTTGTAGGTTACATTGGAACTTCGAGTATGTGCTGCACATTCATTGGGTGAAGCCGCTGTCCGAGAGGCGCAATTTCTCCAAGCTACAGACATAATCTTGGAAAGGTGACCTTGGTTCACTCCTCTTCTTGATTTGCATATGTAGTAGGAAAGAAGTCGTAAGTAAAGGGGCTCTTTTGTAGACCATGAAAGGACCTTAAAAAACCCAATCCCTAAAGGAGGCCTTTGTCATTTGACATTTCTTCAATTTAGTCACCTTCTTGTATCGCTCTTTCAAGAAGGGATTATTCTATCCATTACTAAGAGAATGACAAACAAATGATGCATACTCAATATTGAGTTTGTTCTCCTAACATCCCATAAAGACTAGCTTAGATTATGCATAAAGTCATAACAATGGTGGAATTAATGAAAATTTTTAAAATGGTGGAATTTGTTCTAACTTTGCTCTATGTTTGGAACTCATTGTTGCCAAGAAAATTGATTATGCAACATAGGGGCTTTACTAATTAAGTACTTCTTGTGGGCGGTTAACAGAAATGATGGTAATGATTCAACAACTAGAAAGATTGCAAAACTCCTTAGTGAAAAGACCGAGGCTAGGGTTGGGTTGATGGAGAAGCGGCAAACTTCAAACAAGCTTGAGGCAGTCTTACAAGTGCCAGAAAATCAGCAGCCCCACAACTTCGGCTCTCATGAACTAACGCTCAGTCTTGACAAACAAACTTTGGTTAGTAACATGTTGAATGGGTTATGTGTAGTTTGCCAAGAATCAGAGGACCCATATTACCTTTCAATAAGTATAGATTTATCATCTACAATCTCAACATGAGTGGGTTTTTATTTTTAATTTTTTTAATGGTGTTTTTTTTTTTTTCATTTTTGTTGCATTGTTTCCATTTGTTAGGTTATGAACTCAAGAATTAGTTTGTATATAGAAATGCCTACAAATTGGAATTCTTTAGAGCATCCCCCATCAACACATTGCACAATATGTTTTAGTTGAAGAATAGTAAAGAATTTCTGTCAATTTGGGGTAGTAAAATGGCTTGAGGCCAAAATTTGTGCACAAGATGCAGTGCAATTTCCAAGCCTCATATACAATTGCCCTCAATTGGTCGAATATAATGATTGGTCTAGGTGGTTTGTTATTGGTAGTCTCCCACTTTTTGCGGTACCAAATTTCATGTTTATTAGTGGAGATGGAGAACTCAGAAGCGAGATGTCTTGGATGTGAGAAATACTCTTGAAGCCTCAAATATCAAGCATGGGTGGTGCTGCTCTTCAATGTTTAAATTGCAAATGATTAAGATACAATGAGAAATATTTCCTTCCTAAATCAAACGATCAGAGTCATTGCTAACTCATGTTTAGTACAAGGCTTATTTTTTTTAAAATAGTGCGACTTTTATGAAAAACCTTTTTCCCCCCACACAAAAGAGAAAATCTCTAAATTCATTAAAATCATATCCTTTAAAAGGTTACTAATATTGTCCAAATCCATGTTTATTTATTATAAGATGTGTTATTCAACATCAATGAAATTCCAAAATTTCAATTCTACTAATACCCTAATACACTACCTTGGTTGCTTCAACACTAATTATATTACTTTCAGAAGTATTGAAAGTTTTGCATATTGTATTTGTTGAAATGAAAAGTTCAAAATTAATCAATTATTCAACAAACATGTGTCGAAGCAGCAGCCAAGGTCCTACAGTAACCATGAAACAAAAATCAGATATTAAATGAGTGGAAAAATGCTTAAAAGATTGATATTCTTTTGCACTTCAAAAAACCCAGCTTTGGAAATGCACCGTTTGAGAGGATGTACATTCCCACAATGAGACTAAGAATCTTCTACTTCGTTTTTGACTCAAAACCCATTTTTGAAATCGCCTTGTTGAAAGTGCCCTTCAATGCACAAGGTTAGATAAGTGTCAAGCATATACATAGGAGCTAGCGCGATAATCCACTTCATCACCATTGCCAAATGAGACTATAACAATAGTAAAAAGTACAATGCCCAAGCTCAAAGGAAGTAGCTAGTGCTTTCTAGCAAATCCAACAAGCACAAGCAAACATGAATTGCCATAGGTTATGTGACCTCACAATTGTGCTCCTCTTTAATTCCTTCGAATTGTGCAGAGCAAATCTGGTTACTGCTCACATTGGTGGTCCATCAGCTCTCAACATTTAGTAACACCCAATTGCTCAAACATTTACCAATTGGTAACCTTGAACAACCCATCAGTAGAAATCCTCAAAGTTGCTGCTTCCTGTAGGAGTCCTCTCACAACGCTCACCAGTTGAGATAATCTGTCTTATCAGGAGAAACATACTGGGTGTTTTTATGAGTCAGAAGAGGGCCAAAGTTGCTCAGACAGATGCCCACCCATCTCCATTTGCCATGCCCGGTCCACCAAGGGTGCCAATTCTCTGCAATAAACAGATAGAAGCCACTTAGACCTCTGGGGAAAAAATGACTGGGGAAAGAGCAGCTAGCTGAGCGTTTCTGGATGGAAGGAACAATGCAATGTACAGATACTGGTGATCAGAAATTACTACAAAGAGAGTTGAGAATAGTACTTGAGGTCATGACTGACCACAATCAGTGTACGCTCTCCTTTTAGTGACCATAGCAAGTTGACCACATCTGCCCTTGCTTTCCAATCTGTCCATCAGGTTCCAACTAATTAGCATTCCTCCTGCTTCATGCCCTTAAGGTGATGAAATTTCCAACCAGACTCATCATCATAAATTCCTGCAAACTCCCACAATGTTTCCCTTTTTCCCTTCTGGTTCTTCATCATTTTGTTATGCTCACAACACACTTGCAGCATCAAGGAAAAGTTCTAATATGTTTTGTCTAGTGAGGTAGAAACACCAACCTAGACCTGCCAGTGGCTCATCCAGTAGCAGCAAATCAGGCATCCGCACCTGTCATTAAAAAACAGAACATATGTCAACAACCTGTTGTCATCCAGCTTATCATTTGATCTATTGACAACCAGATAACACTTTGCATGTCAAGAAATGAAAGTACAAAGTAGGTATTGGGTACTTAATACTTAATCATAGCCTAAAATCAAACACCATGACTACTACAACTATCACACCTCTTGGATAATAACAGTACACACAAATGTCATTTGTGATCAGGTTATTAGGCATACTAAAGTGGAAGGCAATCACCAGCTGCACAGCCAGAGCTAGCCGACGTTTATATCCATCACTCAAAGTCCTTGGATTCTTATCAAAAGGGATGTCTGCCATGCCCACCTGCAAAACAAACATCGGCTTCGATCAATAAACCTACACACACAACCCCAACTCTACCAAAGCATTTGCCTATGGACCAATCAAAACCCTAACAAAACAAGAGCTCAGGAATCTCACAACCCTTGTCAATGTGGATGTCAAGAGATAGAACAGGGTTCAGGAAATACTGCAAAGACAGCAGCTTGTAGGCGCATGGCAAGCTGCTGCCGCAACAACATGTCTTCAGCTCTTCGAGACCATCCAAATGTGAGCTCTTCCAATACAGTGTCTGCCAAAAAATAGCTGTCCACATACACAATTATATGTCAAACTCTAAAAACCTGCCTTACAACGCTCAAACAGGGGAGTTCGGTGTACTCCTTAACTGATCTGCAACCCAGTGAGAGCATAGAGTGTATTCTTTGTCTAGGAAAAAAGAGATTCATTTGTGACCTGTACTGAAGGCCAAAGATCAGCAATACAGAATAATGTTATGTACATGACTTGCAGCTGAAGTATTCAGCAACAACTTGGATTTGCAAAGAATGGGACTTTTGAAAAACTCCTGATTCTCCAGCAGGCTAGAAAGTGATAGAAGGTAATCACTACCCTAGCTACGGTAGTAAGGGATGATGACGATTATAAGGCATCTATTACCGCTCAGGAAATTGGAACACAATCCCAGCTTGTGAAGCTAGAGATCTTTCAGAGCTGGCTCTCCCAATCCTTATAGAGCCTTCTGTTGGTGTTGCTAACCCTGCTAATACCTGCACACCGATGAGAGTGGTGGTTCAACCTCTTCTTCATGAAAAAATCCTTGCAATTGTGTTGTTGCGCTAACAGGTTCAATCACTATGTGATCACAAAGAATAAATTCAGAGGTAGCAGCATATCTTGAAAGCACCTCAATGTCTGGACACACTGAAAAAAAAAATCCCCAAAAAGTTGCAGTCAAAATGACTTGTTTCATAAATTGCCATTTTCCATTGTTGTTCTGAGATGGGGTTAGATGCTCAAGGTGGTTGCAAAGATTACAGAACAAAACTTGCCTGGAGAAGGGTGGTCTTGCCACTACCACTGCGTCCATAAATGAGACCTAAACTGCCCCATAGCCATCCATATCAACAACACAGATGCATCAAATCCGGTCAAATTCAATGGAATTCAAAGTGAGCCATTCAATGTAGCAAGAGAAATCTGCAGGGGGGGAAAAAAAATCTAAACTCAAACTCAGCAAGAGAAAGTGCAAGAGAAGTAGAGCTTGAAACTGACACACATCTCAACCCTAATACTTACATTCTTCATCAATGCATACCTTTTGTCAGGGAGAGACAAAGAGACATTGTTGAGGAGATTGAGTTGAGTGCCAGGTGGTCTATAGCTGACACCTTCCACCTGAGAACATCCCCACCACTCCCACCCAAAATATAACATGATTTCTCTAGATGGTGTCAGCAATGGATCCTGTATCCAAGAAAGGGGTATTGGCAAGAAAATTTCAGCATTAAGGAGATTTTCAGAATCCTCAACTTTGAAATAAAACTCTTGAGCAAAACAGATGAACAAGTTATGTGAAGAGGATATGTGTGAGACAAAAAGTACAAGAAAGAAAAGAATCCCAATTGGATGTTTTGAGGTTTTCTCAACAAAACATTTTGCACTTGGATGCAATTGCAGAGAGAAAATTGAATGAGATTGCAGAGAGAAACTGAATGAGATCACAGGGAGAAAACCAAATGAGATTGCAGAGAGAATACATACTGAGAGTGAAGGTATACCACAGAAAGCTTTGAAGGTATCCATCCTCATCGTGAAAAGAAAGAGAAAAGAGGATGCAAGGAAGGTTTGCAGAAACTGAGAGGACATTGCAGACCTGCACAAAGGGATGGCCAGAATTGGGTGTGGTTTTTCCGTTGTTGTCAACGACTCCTGTGGGTGTCAATGCTGCTTGACAAATGACTACCTTCTTCATCATCCTCCTCCTCCTCCAGTGTAATCCTTGTGAGTATTTCACCTTCTCTGCTGATTCTTCTCTTGAATGATGCAGCTTGCTAAAAGAATCAACGGAACTCGGATTTCTATAATAAACTCCTGTCTGAAGATTATAATAATCTGGGAGTTTCAAGATGCTTGCAAGTGAAGATGCTTTGAAAATCGGTAACGGCGGCAATGGATGCATGATGGTTGTTTTTCTTATTATCGCACACAGAAAAAAAGCTTCCACCACCCAATTTCTCCAAAAAACCTCCAAAACTGAGAGCGCAAGTTCTCCTTCCAATCAGAAATTCTTCAGGAAATGGGTTCCTCAGCTGCTTGCTGCAAATCCTTCTAGAAAACTTTTTTTCCCCTCATTGAGTGCAGCACCACCCTAAGAGAGAAAGCCACTCCAACACAAGTGCACGCCGGTCTTGAAATCCCTAAACACTAATCTGGTGAGAGAAGTTTGTCAGCAGTAAACCCTGATGCCCTAATCGTGTCGCGACACAACAAGGCTCGAGCTTGGTTCTTTAGAAGAAGAAGGTGCAAATGGTTGTTGGGTGGAGGAAGAAATCATCCGAAGACGATGTTTCTTCTTCTCCTTCAATGGGTTGCTGAAAGATTCGTGTTGTAAATACGACAGTACCTTAGTCGAAAGTCGCGATGGTAGAGAACTTGGAGAAGAAGTACAAAGAGATTCTCAAGTGGGGTGCGTTGCAAGGGATCACAGACACCCCGTTTCCGTCATCTCCTTCATCATCACCACCATCGTCGTCGTCGTCATCGTATCATCACGACTTTGAACAGAAGCAGGAACAATCTTCTTGTTTGGGGTTTTCTCTGGAGATCGCTGTTTTTTCAGATTCCGAGGGCGGGTGTGTGACTGAGTGTTCTCTCCTCAAGTTCCTTGTGTATTGGAAGTCCCATTTCCCTGACCTGCGAGAGATTGACTGACGCTGATGGGTTTTTGAGAAGCTCTGGATCCTGAGGAATTGCTTCTCGACCTAATCCTGCTGACATTGGGTTTCTTCCTTAAAGTCTTTCGTTTTTTGGTTTTTCCAGGAGGGGACTTGCAGCAACAAGGGATCTGAAGAAGGGAGAGATAATACTCCGGGTTCCTAAAGGAGCACTTCTAAGTGTCCACAGTGCTCAACAGGACAAGAAACTGGCAGAAGCTCTTGTGTCTTATCCTTCCTTGTCTTCTACACAGGTTAGATTCTCACAAAGACCTCAAGGAAAAAAACCACAACCCCTGCTGTTATATGAAAGAAACAGGAAATTCTAAATGTCTAGATTGCTAAACAGGGCAGAGAAACTTACAGAAGCTCTTCTTGTGTCTCATCCTTGTCTTCCACACACCTTAAGATTCTCAGCAAAAACCTCAAGAAAAAAGGGGGAAAAACCCTGCTTATTTATAAAAGAAGCAGGAAATTTTAAGTATCCAGAGTGCTTCATAGGACAAGAAACTGGCAGAAGCTCTCCTGTGTCTCATCCTTCCTTGTCTTCTACACATGTTAGATTTTCACAAAAGGTGGTTGTTGTTGTTGTTGTGGACATTTTCTCTCTACAAATCTCATAGCTAGACTTTTGATCACCCCCCTCAGGTGCTGTGTGTTCATTTGCTGAGGGAAGTGGCAAAGGGGCAGACAAGTGCATGGTATCCATATCTGGTGCATCTTCCTCGACTCCATCACACATTAGCACATTATACAACATCCGTGGAGTCTCAAGCACTGCAGGTAGAGCAACAAGAATTTTTTTAAAACATTTGAAACTGCAATCGATTTGAGACACAACCAGTCAATTGTGAGTGATGAAATACATCTACAAAAAGTCTCCATTGCTTGGCAAACTTTAGGTTTTACTACTCTGCACTTGGCTGTTTGCTTCCCAAGTCTGTGTCCTGAGTTTCTTCTTGAAACAGAAACTCAGAACACAGATTTTCTATAATCTTGTTTTGCTTGAAATCTTGGGTGGATTACTATCTACTTATCAACACGCACTGTCAGGAGCTGATGAAGCCAGTGTGGGTAGTATTCATAGAGCTTTGTCACTGAGTGCTATTCATTCTTGATGAAGGTGAAGAGTCCAACACATTGTGTCATGTACTTAATTGCCATGGAGAGTTTCCTTTTTTGCAATCTTGTCAAAAGATGATGCAATATTTTATCACATTTTCAGCAGAAGTTCATCAATTCTGATGGGTTGGGTTTGCAAACCATTACCAGGTGGAGGAGGCGGTGTGGGTGGCAGAGAGGGCAGCAGAGACAGTTCGTCAAGAATGGAATGAAGCAAGGCCTTTGATCAAGATGCTCTCTTTGGGTCGCAGATTTGATTCCCTATGCGCTTGGTTATGGGCATCTGCCACCGTGCGTGAGTAATCCCAACAGTCTCCCCATTTACATTTTGGAGAACCGTTTTCACTCTTAAAAATGAATGGGTACTAACTAACTAAGCAGTCTTTTAAAAAGTCTCTAGAATTGCTCAAAGCTTACTCTTTGATGAGGAGGGGGATAGTGACATTTTGAACTGAAAACACAAGATCAGCTTCCTGAGTTTTGAGCACGAAATGGATTCCAGATGAAGCAAAGTTAATATGTTTTTTTTTGTGATTTCTACTTCAAAATATGAAAAATAAAAATAAAAATAGGGTATCGAGATTTCAATAGTTCTATGCCTTATTATGAATCTAAGTTTTGTACTTTTCCTAGTGCCATTAACAAACTGACAAGCTTCTGATATATCAGGTGTCCTCTCGCACATTATTTGTGCCCTGGGATAAAGCTGGCACGCTTTGTCCAATTGGGGACTATTTCAATTACGCATGTCCAGGTGTGACAGAGCATGAACCTGTCAACACACAAGATTTGCATGGGGACAATGATGCGGAGGCAAACCTTGAGGAAGCTGGAGACAGTTCATGTGGACTTGAATTTGCAGACCGCCTTTCAGATGGTGGTTTTGAGTCTGAGAGGAATGAATACTGCTTTTATGCTCACCAAAACTACAAAAAAGGAGAACAGGTTAATGAATCCTTAACTGAAATTGCTGGGATTAGGAAATGCAAGGCTTGACCAAAAGATATAGCTTGTCTTCACAATTTGTTGGATGTCAAGATCAGCTTTTGTTTCTACACAATCTTTTCTGTTTTTATTGTTTTGGGTATTGTTTGATTGTATAAGCACAAGTGGTACTCTTAAGTCTTCACTGTGTTAGTAATTTGTTCTGTCAGTTTAAACTAGTTGTGATGGTTCTTTTTTGTGGGCATTTTTGCAGGTGTTACTGTGCTATGGAACATATACTAACCTTGAGCTTCTTGAACATTACGGCTTTCTGTTGCTGAAGAATCCCAATGACAAGCTCCCCTTTCGTTTTTCAGGCCTTCATGAACTTGGTCTTGTGAGTCCTGGAGGCCCTCACAATGATCCCAAAAACCTGTACATTGATTTTGATGGGCACCCGTCATTCTTGCTGCTTGCAGTGTTGCGACTAAGAGCTGCTCCAACCACCATCCGCAAATCCCATGGTCATTTGGCACTTTCCGGTCTACAAATCTCACCAGAGAATGATGCAACAGTGTACCGATGGCTGAAAGTCGAATGTGAGAAGCTCATTGCGAGCTTTCTAACAAGTACTGATGATGACTGCATGTTGTTGAAACTACTTGAAGCTTGTACCTCATTTCATCAAGTTGTTGCCAATGCATTAACCATTTGTAAGTGCAAAGAGCAAGAGAGGGTAAGAAGAGACTCACCACTGTGTGGAACCACATCCAAGGAGGAGAAACTTTCCAAAGAATTGCCAACAAATGTCTTGACAGAAATTGGCAAGTTTGAGGCTTTGGTTTCCTTGAAATCAAACAAGTCTAGAGGTAGCAGTAGTGATCCACTTGCTGAAGAAGCAATTGTGTTGGAAAGATGGAAGCTCGCAGTTAGTTGGCGATTAGCTCAAAAGAGAATCATTGAACGCTGCATTTTGCATTGTGCACGGTGCCTCAAGTGTTTCTCTTAGCTGCTAATCGTGTGGACCAACTTTGATTGAACTTTCAACAAGGAAGGCAATGGAGAACAGGTTGTATGCCAGTTTAAGCACTGCTGTTTATCTTGCACTGTCCACCTCACAGACCACATTCAGATCAGAATCACTGCTACAATTTTGTACAATCAGATGTGCTTGTCTGCTGCTGCCAACTTGTTTTGTGGAGCCACCACTGTACCTCTGGTGCAAAAGGTTTGGTATTATGCAGCAGCATGCATGCACATCAAATCCTCCCCTTGCATTTGGATTTGATCTCCGTGTAAGAGCCAGAGATTGGGTAGAGGTAAATCTGTTTGAATGCATCTTTGTTGGAAGATCTGCAAGTGGGACCTGTCTGAAAACTTCTTTTACTGTATGAAAACTTGGTTGCTCCATCTGCCTTTGCTGTGTGGATGGAATCTATCTTGCTGCTCATTTCTAACTACTATTGTTGGGAATGAATCAGCAATGTCCTGATATGTTCTTCCAACCTTGTGCTGCTGATGTTCTCCATGCTGTTGCAGCATTGATCGATTGATCCATTTGTTTGTTTGCCACTGCCAAAAAGCCTGTTCCAAAGAAGAGCAAGTGAGCTTGATGAATCAGGAGAGGAATCTGGAATACCGGAATGTTGAGGATGACTGTTCTGTGTTTGTTTGTAGAGAATGATTTGCAAGTGTTTTCTGGGAACAGACAAACCAATCTGTAAAAACAGTGCCATCTTCTTCTAATGCTTCTTCCTCCAGTGGCCATGGTTGTTGTACAGGATCTGTGATCCTGGATTCCTGATTCCATTCTTGGAAATCAGTAGTAATAAGAGCACGAGATTAAGATTAGCAAGGGCAAAACATACCCGACCGACCGCTCGCCGCAGTTTGCAGGATCCGGATACGCGTGTCCCTCTCATCAGCGGAAAGGTCACCAAGGCCAACGAAAGAGCAAGGATCACCCGGCCGGCCGGGCGAGGGATCTAGCGGAAGGAAGAAAACCGCAGTCCGACGCATTGGGATTCTTTCTCTCTCTTCGGAAACGCCACGGACGGGCAGCGGAAGCATCACCCGGGCGGGGCCAGCGATCTAGGGAAGAAAGGGAGCAGGATCTGCTGTTGTTGAATGCAGAAACGTCACCGGGGCGAGCGAGAGTTCTTCTAGGGAAAAAGAGGAGGAGGACCGGGAGGGAGGACGTTGCTGTTGACGGCGGCGGCAGCAGGAGCAGGAGCTTCTACTGAAGGAGCTGCACAATAGGAATGGTTGTGGCGGCCCGCGATAAGCACTAAGAAGAAGAGCAGCAGCACGTACCTTGCGAAAGGAAGAAGATGGCCCTGCGCTCGACTGGAGGCAGGGTTTCTCCGTTTCTGCGTCGCTACTTGCAATGGAGGTCGTCTTCTTCGTCCTGCAGGGAATTCCTCGCGGCAACGCCGGCAGCAGCAGCAGCGGCAACAACATCGCAACGCCGCGCTAATGAAAGATCCTTCTCCTCTGAGCCTCGGAAGACTATCACAGCGACGTTGTTTCCGGGAGATGGAATCGGGCCAGAGATTGCAACCTCGGTGAAGGAGGTTTTCAAGGCTGCGGATGTGCCGATCGAGTGGGAGGAGCACTACATCGACACGAAGGTGGATCCGCGCACAGGCAGCTTCCTCACATGGGAGAGCATGGAGTCGGTGCGCAGGAACGGCATCGGCTTGAAAGGACCGATGACGACGCCAATCGGCAAGGGACACAAGTCTCTGAACCTGACGTTGCGGAAGGAGCTGGGATTGTACGCGAATGTGAGACCCTGTCTCAGTATCCCTGGTTACAGAACCCGCTACGACGGCGTGGATCTGGTGACCATCCGGGAGAATACGGAAGGCGAGTATAGTGGCTTGGAGCATCAGGTAGTGAGCGGTGTGGTAGAGAGCTTGAAGATTATCACTCGTCAAGCGAGCAAGCGAGTGGCGGAGTATGCTTTCCACTATGCGCAGCAGCACGGCAGAAAGCGAGTGTCTGCCATTCACAAAGCCAACATCATGAAGAAGACTGATGGTCTGTTCCTGCAATGCTGTCGTGAAGTTGCAGAGCTTTACCCTGACATCGTGTATGAGGAGGTCATCATCGACAATTGCTGCATGATGCTGGTCAAGAATCCGGCTTTGTTTGACGTGTTGGTGATGCCCAATCTCTATGGCGACATCATCAGTGATCTGTGTGCAGGTCTCATTGGTGGCTTAGGGCTTACACCCAGTGGAAACATTGGTGAGAATGGACTTGCTCTCATGGAAGCTGTGCATGGTACAGCCCCGGATATTGCTGGTAAGAACATGGCCAACCCAACTGCACTTTTGTTGAGCTCTGTCATGATGCTGCAACATCTGGGATTGAATGAGCCCGCCGAACAGATCCACAGCTCCATTCTCAAGACAATTGCAGAGGGTAAATGGCGCACCGGTGATCTTGGCGGCACTGCCACCACAACCGAGTACACCAAGGCACTTATTGACAACCTTTGAAACACATTCTCTTTTACTCAATTCAGTCTTTCACTCAGGTGGGCTTCCACTGCTTTGTATTCTCATGGCTGCTTTGAAAATGGAGTCTATTCAATTGTGTGTCGCCACCAAAGAAGAAGAGGAATGAAGAAGAAGAAGAAGAAGAAGAAGAAGAAGGAAAGAGGAGGAGAACAAGAATAAATGCTGAAACCAATGGTAAATTCAGTATTGCATTTTTTGCCTTTGGTGCTACTGGCGCCTTTCTTGTGTTGTCTGCATTTGACCCCTTGTGCATAAGAAGGAAGGGGGGTTTGGGCCCAAGGGCTCTCAGTATTATAAGAAGCCTCTGTGCCAACCAACACTACAGCAAGGTCTGCTGTTTTCAACTTATGTTATTGTAAGTGTATGCTTGTTGCATCCTTATGAATCCAAAACATTCTCAATTTGTTTACAGAAGAAGCTGTGTTTTGTTGATTGAACTCTTGGGGCAACTCTCCTGATATACGGAGTAGTCAGTACATGTGCATTTTCTTCATCTGTATGTATGTAGGGTTTTTTTGGGTCACTGCTGCTATTTGTGATGGAGGAGGTGTGATGGGTGTGACACTTTGTCAGCAACATGACTGTTATATGTTATGACTGCATTCACTGGTGCGGGACTCATTCAAAATTGTTGTTACAGAGAGAGATTTCTCTGCAATTCAGAGATCTGGTGTGTGTGTTTCTGTGTGTGTCTGTTGGAGTTGTTTGTTAGATCTAGTTATCAACATTATCTACAGCATCAGTTTACTGTTCATGTGCAAATTGAGAGGATTCAGAAATGTGCTGCTGCTGCTGCTCCTGCTCCTGCTGCTGAGGAGAAGTTTTCATGAAGTAAAAAAGTCTTCCTGCCCCTCACCTGTTACAGCACCAACAGACACCACACAGAGAGATACATCTGGAATGAGAGAAGGTCAGTCTCTTTTATGAGCACTTATACTGGACAGCAAAGTTTACCACATTTTTGCATGGATCTACAGGAAACCATTTTGCACTTCACCATTGTTTTAAAAGCCCTCAGGAAATGGTTACCTACCTATGCAGATAAGCTATCAAATCGGCTTATCTAACATGTGTATCTTTGTAAGGACTGGGAACTTCTACATAACTACAATTTGAGTCAATCTGAATAGAAAAACAGTGTTATGTGTGCAGAGACCTTTAACGACGTCAACATGTATGTGTACAGTCTCAAGTTCATGGCGAACTTTCTCATTGGAGTGCAGGATGAGAGCTCCTCGGTGAGTGCACCCTCCCCTTTTCATCGCACCTCAATGCCCTAAAACCTAGTGAGATATGCTTGGACTAACCTTGAGCCCTAATCTAGTAAGCACCTACAAACCAACATCTCTTGGTGGTTATAATAGGAAGTGCAGATTTTTCTTGGTGTTGATTCTTGCTAGTGTCTGCCTTTAATTTTCTTTTGCTGTTTTAATGAGAAGCAACTGATCTTGTTTGCTGTAAGTGGTGGGTGTCATGTTTTCATATCTCCCTATTCCCTTTGTTTTTAGAGGAATCTTCAAAATCAATTAATTAATTACTAACCACACAGAGACACATCTTGTGCAACAAGATGGTCACCATGTCCAACAAATACATGGAACTCCTCCCATTGTACCATGGACATGCACCATAGAGGTGCACTTTTTTCCTTCAAATCAAAGTGATTTGAGGAAAAGTTCTGAACTCACTCTCTCTCAAACAGCAAACACTGGTCATGCCACCTGCTTTTGTTCGAAGCTCACAATTCATGTCTAAAGGCATTGCAACAATTTCACTTTTAGGTTTCCATAGCTTTTGACAATGGGAGCTCAAATTTTGAACATTTTGGGTAATAGATTTCTCCATAATATGTAATGTGGGGGGAGGACTTTTTTCATTTTTCCTTTGTTCCCATCATGTTCCCTTCCAGTTCCCATCAGGTTCTCAATATGTTCACTAGGTTCCCAACTTGTTCCCCAAGGGTGTTCCCAATAACACCTCAAATTAATTTCATATGTTTTGCCCAAAGTCCTCCCCTTCTCACCTATATAGCTTGGCCAAAGGGGGAGGTACTATAGAATCTTCTACTTTGGAGAGCCTTCATAGTGTCAACTTTTTTTGTGTGATGGGCCAATCAAATTTGCCCATTGCAAAAACCAAAAAATGGGACTTGTGAGGGACCTTCAACATATTTTGAATCAAACCAGATGTTTGTTTCCTCACATTTTGATCTCGTGTAGAGTGAGTTGACACATGTTGTAGTTTGTAACCAACAAAATGTACAAGAAATTACAAGCTTTAATTCTAAAGTTTAATTTGCATCAACCTTTCAATTTTTAATTGTGAAGTTTGATTTGCATCACCCTTGCAAATGTAAATGAATTGTTGTATTGTTAATAAACTTTGCAACATGTGTTTCCTTGATAGAAGGCTTTTAGGGACAACACAATTTGAAAAACAAAAGACTTAACATTGCAAATTTAAGACTACATTAACACATGATTCAAATTGACAAACACCAACATAATTATAACAATTAAACATGGGCAACTTATGACTTTGAACACCCCGAACCCTAAAATTGCACATGGTAGACTTGAAACTTTTAAATTGGACATCCCAAACCATGAAATTTAACACGAAAAACTTAAAATCTCATAAATTGAACACCCCAAACCATGAAATTGGACATGGCAAATTTGAAACATTCAAATTGGACATGACAAACCTAAAACTTTCAAATTGAACACTCCAAACCCTAAAATTGGATATAACAAACCTGAAACCTTCACACTAGACACCCCAAACCTTGAAATTGGACATGGAAAACTTGGAATCTCAAAATTGAACACCCTAAACCTTGAAATTGTACATGGCAAACTTAGGATCCCTCAAATTAAACGCCATGTACCCAAAAGATGGGCATTTTAAGCTTGAAATCTTTAAAATAACCACCCTAGACCATGAAATTGGACATGGAAAACATGAAACATTTAATTAAACACTTCAAACCCTAATTTTGGACATGGCAAACTTAGAATCCATTCAAATTGAACATCCCAAACCCTCAAATTGGACATACCAAACTTGGAATCCCACAAATTGGACACTCTAAACCTATAAATTGGACATGGAAAACCTAATACCTTGAAATTGCACATGGAAAACCTAATACCTTGAAATTGGACACCTTAGACCTTGGATTTGTAGATGGTAGACCTGAAACATTTAATTTGACCATTGTAAACCATGAAATTGGACATGGAAAACCTATAATCATTCAAATTGTTCACCCCATACTCTCACCTTGGACATGACAAACTTTTAATGAACTTTTAATGAGAAAACACATGACTTAAAAAAAAACAACACATGGACAACATGTGACAACCCATGTATGAAGACCATTAAGGTTATTCATGAACATGCCCATTTCATCCTTGAAATGTTGTTTAAAAATAATACATGGAGAAATCTCCAAACCTTCATATGCCCCTTTTTTTTATTACACATTCACAAAACAATGAAAGCAAAACAAAATCAAAACAAAAAACCAACAAGCTTTCAAAATAAATTAGTCTTCTTCAATAAAACCTTTTGTCTTCCATGAACTTGTTGTTCTCTTCAATCATAATATCTTTAGATGCCAAAAAGTCATTCATGTTTTAAGCTTCAAAACTCACCCGACATGAACATCAACAATCCAATTTTTTACAATGAAAATCAAGGAATCTAAATGTTCAATCCCCAATTTAGATCATTGAAGATTTGTAATAACATTAGCGACACTAAAAATTCTTTTAATCTTTATTTGTTAATTAATAATGCCAAGTATTTGACAAGTTAAAAAAGACGTGTTAAAATTACATTGCATCTTCTAACCACCAAATCAAAAGGTTTTCAGTTTTTGTTGCCCCCATAGAAAGTCATCAAAATAACTATAATTGAATTCTTCATGATAAACATAATTACATCATCACTGGACACAATATGCCCAAAGAACATATCGTCATCTTCAAGTTTCAACCAATACTACCTCTATTATTGCCCTAACAAGGATGTTTAAGTGCATGTAGACCTATAACAAAAGAGGGCATACCATTTTAACATCATATTCAACAACAATTTTAACAACCTGAACATTGCCCATAAAGTCTCGAATATTTTTCATGTTTTTAAAACATGGGTCCAACATGATGACCAACTTCTTGTGCGCCTTGGTTTCATGGTAAGCCATAAAAAATGCCATGAATGGTGTCAAAATCTAAACTTGTGCCATCATCCATAATTTGAATTCTTACAATTCTAAATCAAAATCACCAAGAGTTAGTGGTTGACTCAAAGCCTAAATCCTAGTCGCATTAACTTTCATGGTAATGCATAATGTGAAAGTAGAAAAAAGTGCATGATGATAGTAAGTGACAATAACCAATAACTTTGACTTTGATTCAAAACACACAGTTTGATGTAACAAAAAGCAATGTGTTGACAATGGTTTAGGATTTAGGTTTAGGGTTTGAATAATAGCCCAAGTCTAGCACATTGGCACTTTAAAAGAAAAAGGCAAAGCTTGTTAATGTCCATAACATTTTTGATATTTAAGAATTTCTTGAAACAAAATGACGCATGAAACAAATTGTGTTTTCAAAAGAATTCTAAACATCTTAACGGATAACCCTACAATAATATATGAATCTTTCCATTGTTGCTTTCTTTTCTTAAATTTTTTTGTCCATGTTATAGTTTTTTGTAATGAATGTCTTTGAGCATTTTTCAAGCTTGCCTCCACAAAACCATGGCAAATTTTGGCATCATCATTGGCATATTAGCATGCTTTTGACATAACATGACCAAAACAAGACCTTACAAATGGGCATGGCAATTAAAATGACGAACAAGAAACAAGAATTGTTAATGTAGTGGTCGAGGTAGACAAATTAAAGCCTTCATCTTTCACATATGCCAAATCAATACAAAGAACAAACACACACACATAATGAATCATTTATTCTTTGAAACCCCTTTTAACCATTAAAAAAAAAGCAAAAAAAGAAGAGAAAATTTACCTTGATGAAGATTTTTTTGTCTACACATGAAAAATAAGAAGCTCTTTCAAGCAAAAACAAAATCTTAAAACACTTACAATGTGAACACAAAACACAATTTGGATTTGAAAATTTTGAAAAATTGATCACACGATGCCATGACATAATGTTGTGGAAAGGTTGTGTGAAGGTATTTTAGAAGGTGATGGAACTTTAAAAGCTAAAACCCATACCTATCTAAAACATTAAAACCCAAAGGTTTCCTCCATCGAAAGCATGTGGGTAAAAGGTTTTGGTGGTTTTCCCCTAGTTCACAAATAAGGGTTTATGTTAGTTTTTAAAAGAATTGGACCAGTCAAGTTAGGTTTTTGATACCTAGGTCTAAAACCACTAGTTCTAACATTTGGATGGGGATACCCACATAACACTAGGTTAAATGTCACCACATGGGTCAATAAAAAATTACGTCTATTTTTATACGTTGTTGTTCATAACTCCATCCTATGCATATTCACAAGTCCAAATTAAATTTCATCCTCTTAAAATGTCTCCACCCATAACCCTTATTGGGGGGCCTTTATTGATGTTTACCACATCTACCATAAAGTGTTAATTATTCCCCCATCCATAGTCTAAAGTGGGAAACTACTTAAATTTCATCACCTGGACCAATCATTATGGTTGGCCAATACAAAAAAATTGTTTTCCTTTTATTGACCCTTTTGGAGAGCATTAAAGTTATTCATAAATTTTGTTAAAGAAGGGATCAAAACACTTAATTTGGGCCCAATAGACAACAAAATGAATAACATGAAACAAAACAAATTACAAATGAAAATAATTGGGATGCAAATTAGTTTTCGCACTAATTTTGGTGCAAATAACTAGTTTGGTCCCTAATCTATATTTGTATTTTTGCTCACTCATGCTTATTTAAAGGTGCGCAAAAGTTGGACCCCAAATGAAGCTTGAAGTTTCTTTGAGCTTTTTTAAATGTTTTGAATCTTCCTTCAACCGCAAACATTTTGTTTATGTTTTTGTTTTCAAATTTTCTTGCTTGACACAAAACAAGTCCATCATAAAAGGTCTTCTTGAGCCCAAACAAAATTGAAATGAATTGTCTTCAAGTTGTCTCCAAGGTTTCATCTAGATTTAACAAATTTTAACAAGTAATCAAAATTGGCCGCTTAGAATACATCTCAATTTGATTTATGGTAATCTATCCAATTGGGTAGAAAATTTGTATGAATTGAAGACAAAAAAATGCACAAAAATTAGAATCTCATTCAAACAGACCTTTTTGTTATGATTCCTAACTACAATGAATTGTCTTTGGATCCCATTCTCAAGTGGCATAAAAGATCGAATTCACTAATTATAAATTCACCACCCCCATTAACCTTTAAACCTTTTTTTTATTGAGTTGATTTTCTACTAATGCCTTGTATTGTTTATTTATTTTTCAAATGCCTTTGACTTATGCTTTAATAAATAAACTTGGGTTCCGCGCTACTATGCCTTATCAATGATGATCTACCATTTTATTTTTATAGTGTGTTTGAATGTGAATATTTGGGGAATGGAGATAGAGTTTCATTGTTTATGTTGTTATGCAAATGTGATTGCATTTGTGGCACATGGTAAATAGATTTTTTTAGGTTTAGTTCAAATGCTATATCAATTGCATATGTTATTGTGAAAAGTTTGCAAGATGAATTGTTTGGTTGTTGCATAACATTTGCATATGAATATAGTAAGTGTTTTACATTTATGATGGTAGTTAATAATTGAATGGTGTTGTTTGGTAATTTTTTCATTGTCAATTATTTTAATCATATATTGTGTAGTGTAGGTTTAGTGTGGATGTGTGTATTTTGACTAAGATCCAATGATTATTATTTATGAAAATATGTTGAAGACAATTGGTTAAATATCTATGTATAGTTCATATGATTGTGTATGTGTGTTGTTGGTATCCTAACAATTGTAATTTTTTAACATACAATATTTGCAATGCAGAACCTAAATGTTGATCATTCAACCATCCATTTGGATTGAATATAATATTTTCATCATTTTTAGTTAATTGGGATTTTTCATGCTAGTAATTGATGATATCATTTGAATCACTGATCATAATTAAATGTTTCTTTCTTTCTTTGTAGGATTTCAATGGATTATTATTTTGGATTTTTTTGTTATATTATGTTTTGAAGTAGGTTATAACATTTCTAGGATCCTTTTTTGAAGCTAGCTTTGCATATGTCTTGCATAGTAATATTTTGTAGGATTATGAATCCATCTATGGATCGTAGATGTGATAAGGTTATGTATATGTTGTGCATATTTAAATGCACATTGTCCATTGGTTGCCAAAGGTCTATGATTACGTTGTCAAATGTTTGTCCTTGTGCTTTGAAGTAAGTGAGACAAAAAGTTGGGGCAATTGGTAATTGATATCTATTGACTGTGATTGTTTTGGAGGTGTTTGATTCCAATATGTGATGGTGATATTGGAAATTCCTTGATATGGGTATTATTGGTATGTCATTTTTAAGGAGGCCTTCTAGTTCTATGTTTTGTAATTTTATGTTATTTTCAATGAAATCATTAAAATTTATTAACACATTTATGAGGGGATGCATTGTAACATTTTTCTGTATCCATTCCGAATCTATGAAGGATATATTTTCAATGTATCCAATGCTTCCATTTACAATTTCAAGTTTCGGATATTAATTTTCAATAATAATGATTTTCATTCCTTTATAGTTTTTAAGGAAAGGTGCCAAACATTGAATTTTACTTGTGGACATTGTTTGTCTTGTGATGTATTTGATTTCATTACATATTAGACCTTTTTTGTATGTGTTAGTTGCAACGATAATGTAACATTTTTTTTTTGATGTTTTTGAATGGATATGTATCATGTAATGTTTTATGGCATTTTGTAATTCATTATAAGGAACTATAAAAGTTGTCCTCCATGAATCATTGAATAAATTGACATTTAAATTAGATTGAAAACAAGTTTTTAGAAAATCAAAATCTGATTTTAGAATATTTCTAGTTCAAAGGTTTTCTAAAAGGGTAGCATATTGAATGTATTTGTTTTGTCTTATTTGCTTTGCTAGGATAATACTATTTGTTTAAATTTAATTTTCTTCAAAGGCTTTTGCCTATGATTTTTTTCTATGTTAATGTAAAAATCGGTTGTATGTTTGTTGAACATAATGTTGTGTCATTGATTGGTGGAAATTGTAAAAAATCTCCCATGAACATTATGTTGATTCCCCCAAATGGTAAAATGTTAGATTTTAGTTTTTGTAATTTTAAATGTATTGTGGCAAGAAAAGTGCAACCTACCATGGATATTTCGTCGATAATGATGAATTGAATATTTGGCCATATGTTTATGATTGAATTAAGTTTGCTTATAATTGTGTATTTATCAATCAATAATCCCAACAAAGAGTGTATTGTTGTTCCATTTATTAAGAAGGTTACATTTATAGTGTTTGTTGCAATTCTAAGTTTTTGTTGTTTTGTTGTTTTCTCATTTTCAAAACATAATATTGGATAGCTCTAATTATTTGTGTTTTACTTGTACATGCAACTCCTTTTACATATTGTAATAATGGATTATTTTTTGTATTTGCAATGAAATTTTCAAATGAAATGGCTTGTAAATTATTTAACTTGTATTTTTCCTTTACGATGGTTTTAATTTGTAATGGTGAATAAATATTTGTTTCATCTATGAATGTTATGTTTTCATTTTCATTTTCAATATCATATGATTACATGTCATTAAATGGTAAGTGGCATAGCTCAAGTTTTGTATTATCAATTGTATAGGTTGTGTTTGAATATGGATGTGAAATTTCTAGTGTTGATTCATCAAGATCTGATATTTGTGGAAATTTCAAGTTTTGATTCCATTGTTTGATCAAATTTGAAGTTTGATAATGAAATTTACATTGTGATTATTGATATTTTCATTGTGCGTTTTTATTTTTATTGTTTCTAGATTTTTTGTATTTCAACTATGTAGGTTTTAGTACATTTGTTACATAATAGATATTCAATTTCTATTTGTTCAGGACTAAGTTATGTTTTTATATTATTGTTTTGTTTTTTTATGTCAAGGATGTTTTGTTGGAGTTTACTTTCAATAATATCATCATAAAGTGAATTCATTCTTGATTTTCTTCTATGCCTTCTATATCAAATTCAGGTTGTGTTGATTCTACTTTCAATAATCTATCTGCATCTCTTGATTCTTTACATTCATGTAAGATGCTAAATTTTTAATTATTGTTTTATGCAAATCAGTTAATGTTGGGTACACATTTTTTAGTGTCATTTCCCAAGATATAGTGATATTTGATTTGATGTCAAAAAATGTATGCCATGATGTAAACAAAATACAAATGGCTTGGGTGTAATTTTCAGGGTCATTTTTTTGTGAAGGTATTATGTAATTTTGTAAAATTGGAATTTTTGGTATTTTGAATTTGTAAAGGCTATGAGTGTTGTATTGAAAATGTTCACTATTAAATCTACGAAAAGAAATGTTGTTGATTTTGTCTATCTTACTAGAAAATTCATATGGACATAGAAAATTAGAATGAATAGGTATTTGTCAACAATCGATCCTAAAATTATGTATGATATATTGTCGATTTGATGAATTTTTATGAATTGTGAAAGTTTCATAATTTACATTAGTATCATTATCGTTTTCACTTTGAACATTTTGATTTTTTTTCTTGTTCATTCACCCATGCTAACAAACTATACCAAAGTATGTATGTGAAATCATGATTGATTTTGTGATCTGGTAAGTTTAATAAATAACTAATTGCCCTGGTCGCTAATATTTTTTGTTGACTTCCTCTTATATTTAAACAACAACATATGAACAGATGTCGATTTTTATCAATTGAATCATAATTACTATTTGAATTTTCATTCATTTAAAAAAAAAATTGTATTACAATTTGCAAAAGTAAAATAAAATGTGAAGTGTAAATATAGATGTTTTTGTGATGTAATAAATCAGTGATTTACTATCTTTGCCAAAAGTTGTTATAAATGTCAACTCATGATTACATCTTGAAGCCGATAATATCCATGGATTTGCATTATTCAACCATTTATTAGTTCTTTTTATACGTGGAAATCTCGTTTCAATGTTGAAATGAATTTCATTGACTAAAGGTTGAGGGAATCCATACCTGCATAATATTTTTGATGCATCAACATATGTTTTGTGACATGTTGGATTACATACATGTCGATTGCATATATTCATCAATTTATGAATGTCATTTTGGAATAGTTTTGTAAATTTTTTTCTTCAAAATTTGGGGCCCTTGTGGTGCAAGGATGTATGTTATCAAGATTGTCATCAATGCAATTTATATTTATTGTTATTAGACATTATTTTATTGATTGATGTCTTGAGTAATTATGTCATTTAAATAATTAATCATATTTTGTCAAAAAATCTCATCATCCAGCAATGTTTGTATAAATGTGTTGGGATTTGGAGAATCATTAAGCCATAAAATGTGTGGATATGTAAGCTACTTTTTTTGTAGTTTCATAACATCCATAATGAGCTTTTATGTGACTAAAAACACCAAAATTGTTGTTAGATAAATCCAATGTGTTTTTTATTTGTAACATATATTTGAAGATAACGTTGACAATAGTGTGTACAAATATAGCTTGAGCTTTTGGATTTATTGTTGCATATTTGCATCATTCATTTTTTGCTAGCATATTTTTGTCATAGAATAAATGTTTTGTCCATTTAAAACTGCTAACAAAGGATGATGAATGAATGTGGGATTTAAAGTGAAAAACAAACTTGGCATTCCCATACAATTTATCATACTAAAAATTTGGTCTCTTTGTGTTGCACAACTACTTCTAGAAGCATGATGTATTTATTAAAAAAAAATTAAATTTCATAATAAACTACATATATATATTTTGTAATTTATGTTTTGTGAGTTAATAATAATGTAGTCAAAATTTGTAGTTTGTATTTCATTTAAAAGTTCTCTTTCATTCATGTTTGATGATTTTGATACTATTAATTTAATTTCAAGACATATTTGTCTATGTTGTATTATGTTGAATACAAAAAATGGGAATATATGATGTTTTGAAAATTGATAACAAGTTTCATCCAAATTCATTAAATGTTTTACATGAGTTTGTAGTGATATTTTTATGGGTTTGTTGTTCATTTCAAGGACATGAATTCTAAAAGAAAATAAGGTGGGAAACATGCATGTTATTAGATTTGGATTGTTGTATTCATTTATCATTGTGGTGTGATGATTATAAGATAAATATTGACTACGATGTAAATTTTGGAATGTGTTAATCATTTGTTCATGTTCATTTAATGTCTATGCCATCAAAATCTATTAGTATTTCTATGACATGTTCAATTTCATTGTATTTTTTTGCTAATGTAAGTCTATGATATTCATATAATGTTCAACATTTGCAAGTTCATCATTTGTCGATTGGAACATTGATCTCATTATTGGTTTTAATATATCATTTCCAGGCAACATGTTTAGAAAATCCATATTCATAGTTATATTTTTGTATCCTATATGATTCATTTTTAACCATGTGAGCCATACAATTACAACAGATTTATGTACATATAATAGTTTGAAACTTTTAACTAATTCTACAGGTGGGTGTGAACTTCCAACAAAATGTATTGCAATAGTATTAGATAATGATTATAATGGTGATGGTAATGTGTCTAGAAGTTTTACTACACTTTCGAGATCTTGTGCAAAAATTACAACATTTCCTTTGAGTGCATGTTGACATGTTATGCTCCCTTTATTAGTATACCTCAATTTAACCAATATGGTACAACAACGATAACATGTTATCAAGGTTTTTTTACCATTGTCAATTTTGGTAATATTTTGGGTGTGATGCCAATCCATAAACCATTGGCTAATGCAAGTTTTAGCATTTTATTATTTTTCAAGGAAATGTAACAAGTTTTACATGTTGAAAATTGATGTTTAGTAGTTGAAATACCTTGATTTGATAACAAGAGTCCTTCCGATTTTGGATGCACGTGTTTGGTATCATTCAATAATTCTTCTTGGATGAATTCAATATTGTATTCGAAATGAAATTTGGAATTCATCTTAAATAAAAATTTCATATGTTTTGGTTCAGATTCATAATTTGAAATATCACATATTATTAATTCATGTATAAATTTCTTTTCATTGCAAATGCAACAATGGCCAAATTCAAAGTTGAATTTCTTTATGAAATTGTTGAATTGTTTTAGATAAGACATGTTATTATGCATGATGATTTGTGGTGGAAAAAATAGATTAGTATATTTTGCAATTAATTGAACAAATCTTTCATCTTTTAGCATTAATTATTTTAAAATTATTTTTCATATTTTTCTTTTTATTTTTCTGAATTTTTTTTCCTTTGGAGACAAAAGAATTCGTAAAAAAATTGCATGAGTAGCCTTGAGATGTTGAATCTTTTTCAACTGAGCTATTTCTAAATTCAACAATTGAATTAATATGTGAAATATTCATGAATTTAATATTTTTTTTTCACCTTGAGCTATTGCAACTATTCGAGAGGTGAATTTTTTATTTTGTTTTGGTTGACATATCCTCTTTTCTCTTGTTGCAAGATCTAAAAGAAGCAACCCTAAAGGAACAAGATTACCAAAAGACATATATGAAGCCAAGAACAAATGCCTTCAATGTTAGTATTGTTGTTATCACCCATTGTGAGAAAGAGAGAGGGATCTAAAGGTTGTATAGGATCTCAATGATGACATTTTCTCTAAAATACTCTAGATTTATCTAATTTCAAAATAGATACAAAAAAGTTAGGAAAATAAAGAGTGGAAAAAAAATTTTAAAGGAAAATTGAAATGGGTTTTGGATGTACTTGAAATCTCCACTTTGTCCAAATATTGATTGCCCAAATATAAGCCAATAGTGTCCACACTAATTAAAAAGCCAAGGATAGATATGGTAAAAATCAATATGGCTTCTCCCTTGGCAACACCTTTGAAACCTCCAAGAGAAATTGCTTGCTCCATGGTTGTGTTTTCTCACTTTTTTTTTTAATATTCAAACTCCAATTTTTCCCAAGATCTTGCAAGCTTTGGGTTTCTCTCATCAATCATCCTGGAACATGCATTTTGATTCTATAATCTTAGACTTTCTTTTCCACTTCCTTCTCAACCCAATTTGTGTAACAATTATTTTGGGTGTGACAGATCAATGTTAGTTTATCAAGAACCATTATAAAAGTTCTAGCATCAACACAAACTAGCAATATTTTTAAGAATTTAAGGACTTCAATATTTGTGTCTACAATAGCCACAATTGAGGACTTTCTTGACCCAACCAAATATCCTCCAATTGTGTATGATCCAATTTCCTCATAGCCTTTTTAGTTTTCATCATCTCCCTTAAAGTGAATGAAGGTGTTCATTATGAAGGAAAACCTTTTCAAATTGCAATTTAGAATTCTATCCAAGCATGTGATATTCCTACCAAGTTCAACATATGTTGCTAAATAGATTAAAAAATTATGGTTGACCCCAAACCACATGTTGTAAATGCCAATTTTGCCTATGAACCTTGAAGAGTGGGGTATTTATACATTTAAAACAATGAAGTATAAATTATCGGATCACGAAAATATGATTAAAGAAAGTTATGATACAATTATTATTAAAACATTTCAATCCTTCAAATTTTTTATAATAATATTTTTTGTTCCAAATATTTAAATTTACACTTTTAAAAAATGTCATTCAAGGATGAAAGTTTAATAAAATGTGTTCCATTAAATTGGATAAAAATAATGTTTTAATTCTTCAATATATAAATCTTATTCTATGAATATAATTATTTTTACTTTCAAGTTTGTCTTGCGTAACCAATCTAATAATGACTCTTTACTTCATAACTAGGTACCCCTTTTGCAAACCCAAATAACCATACTTAATAACAATTTTTTTTGTTAGTACATGATTCATTTTGATAAAAATCTCCAAACTTTTGTATGCAACCTTAAATTAAATTAAAACTCATTTTCAATATATAACATTATTACTCCATGCTCATATTTACAAGTCATCCTCTTGGGGCTTCAGTATTTAAGTACAATTTGTATATGTGAATATATATCTCTTTGGTGACTGAATTTAATTTCAATCCCCAATAAGCCTATATAAGGGATTTGAAAATGGAATTTGAAAACCTTTTCCTTGATGTGTATAATTCAAATTATGGGTGGTAATCAATGCGATGCAATTGGGAAAAAAATCTTCACTCCTTCAAACAATTTGGGTTGTCCTTGTAATTCGAAAAGTATTTGCAATTATAGTTTTTTTCCACCCATAAAAAAATGTGTCAAACAATGAAGACAAGAGTGAAAGAAATGAACATGACAATTCAAACATGGTTTTTAATGATAGTGAGATCTAGAACAACCACACTATCATGACATGGAATTTCAAAAGAATAGATGTCATATATTTGTTGGGCAAGGAAGGAAAATATCATGTGGATATTGCTCCATTATTAGATGACTTGTTATATAGGGACATCACTATGACCTTTTACATCAACAATGAACATGTTGTGGATGGTGAACAAAGGTTCATAGCATGGGATCACAATGGTGTATATGACAAATATTTACCATGTGTGTTTGATGTTGTATATGTGTTGGATCTCACAAATATGCCCGAAGATTTGTTGTATAAAGATATCCTCGAGGAACTTCATGTTTACCACACACATGATTAATTTAACACAATATGACCATAACAACATAGACACATTTCTACAAATGAAAACTAATATTCCCAAATGTTTAACAAGGGAACCATATTTTATTTTTCAGTTTTTTTTGAATTTGAAAATTTGTGAAATTTTTTTGAATGATTTTTCAAAACTTAGGCCATTTTTTATAAGTTGAAAAAATATCCCATCCCCTATCAAAAAGGAGTAAAAAAACCCTAAATCAGTAATTTAAATCTTGATTAGTTGAAATACCATTCACTTCTCTTTTCGTTCAAAAAGTTATGTAGTTCAAATTCCAAGTAAAATAATTTCAGGGCAAAATATATAAATTTCATATTTTTATTATGAAGAATTTAGTGATTTTTAAATCAAATAAATAATCAAATTATCTTACTTTATCTACATTTTTTGAGATTTTATTATCTCTTATAGAAATGGATTTTGATTTGAATTCCATAACCCACCAAGGCACCATCCACTGAAATACTTGTGATAATTGAATTTTGAATGAACTTCAACTAAGTTAATATTTGGTTTCATCTTGGTAAAAAGTTCATTAAAAAATATGTCTCATGTATAGGTATATAGGTAGGAAAATAAATAACTATTAACAAATTAGATTGTTTATACATAGATAAAGGCTATTTTTGCTACTACCTACTAACAATATATCTACTAATTGTAACCAACAACAATAGTAGCAAAGATAGACAACTCAAACAAAACAAAACATCCACCCAGCCAGGTATCTGTTGGTAGAAACGAAGAGGAAACTAGATATTAGAAAGCACAAGCATCCTACATTGGCTTTGTTCTCCATTTCATCATCATCTGTTGACATTGCGATTCCTGTCATGAAATTGTTATTCTCTAAGGCCCTTCCTTAAGAAGATAAACGTGTAAGCCACAAATCATGCTCATGTAAATCCTCAAGGCAATAACAAAAACATCAAACCATCTTCTTCATCACAAAAAAAATGAGACAAAGCAGCAACAAAGAAGGGCAGTGGGAGGCAAACCACTTGAATTATGGAATCTACCTTGAACAACACATTACAACTAAAATATGAAAAACAATTAAATGTCAAAATGTCCAATGCAACCATACAAAAAAACCCCATAAACCAATTCCTCGAAATTCTCGTCACTAGAATTAATGTGTATCTTGGAAGATCATCTATGAAGGCCTAAAGCTATATTATTCTAGTGACTTTTTCTATTCAAAATCTCTCTTTATGTTGTTTTCTAAAAATACAAGCCTCTTTACATAATGTTAGCCTTATGACATCTACTTGAACCAACCTTTTTACCATGGAGTTAATTTATATTTCTTGCACTTTTGCTTGATTGATATGTCCTAGTCTATGATGCCATAGATTAAAATTATTATTATTTATGACTATAGATAGTGTTATTATTTGGTTGCATTGTATTGCAATACTAATATATACTTGGTTCAATTTTAATTTTGCAACTTACTATAATAGTTCCTTTTGAATTCTGGAAGTTGCATAGATCCTTTCTTTTATATCCATTTTACTTTTAGCTTGGTCTAGTTGCTTGATGTCCAAAGAGGAAAAAATTCAATAGGTTTGGTACATGGTGTACAATAGGCACCTCCTTCCACACTTGTTAAATCTCTTGTGTCGTCTCACTCCCAAGTAGACAATTAGTCCTTTTGGCCACTTCTTGTTAGTCACAAATGTATGCATGTATGCCATGTGTCCACATACTAATTGAATCTTTGTATTTGTTTACATGTTGAGTGCTATTGCATATAATTGCTTGCTTGTTTTCCATTACATTTTTTAAAAAAAATTATTTAGTTGTAGTTCTCTTGTTGCAATCTTTAATCATATTTGTGAGTTTTTTTTACTAAAAAAATCATTTCATCTTGAAAATTTTCATATTTAGTTCTAATTTGAACCAAATCCATTGTTTCCTCTTCCATTTATGATGTAGGAATTTGTGTCTTTATTGATTTTGTAGTCATTCTTTGACATTTTCCTTTTATATGTAACCTTTTTGCCAACATAAAAAAAGTTGATTTGGAATTTGTAAAAGGACCTAAGTTTTTCATCCGGGTTTTTTCTTGTATAAAATCAATTATTGATTATTGATGATTTAAGTTGGGTTGCCTTATGAATGAACCTAAAAGCTAATTGTGTAGTTTATGGTTTATTTGTTAACTATAATATAATATATTCATATGATACTAATGAATCAATAGTAAATAATTGTTCTAACAAATATGTATATGTTTTGTCACATTTTCATTCTTTCCCACCTTTAATTTTTGAAGCTTGTTTTTCAAGTACATTTTAGTTATTACATTTTAAATTCACGTGATCTAATGAGTTCATCCCAAGCTCCAAGGGCTGATATACTTGATTGCATGGGACATCATGTTAATATCCAAACAATTGTTAATTATAGTTAATGAAAGATTATATCTATTTTGTTAGTATGCAATACATCCAAATCCTTTGATTTGAAATTTTAGCATTCAAGTAGCAATATGTGTTGCAATTGGAGGTACAAGTTTTATCTTTATCCTTTTCATTAAATACCAATGTTTTTTTTTCTAGCAAACTGAGGCAAACTTTCACCCCTCATCTAAGGAGGTGCAACCACCATAACAACAATTTTAAACTCTAATTTGTTAGGCATTGCTCTTGGATGAAATTTAGGGTGTGAAGTTGCTTTTAGTCATGATAGAATTTTTGCTAGATTTGTTGAGAGCAATTTTTCTACTAGTTATTTACTATTTTGATAAAGTTTTCAAATCATTTCGCCATTAAAGCTAAATCTTTTGTGAAATCATCAACATTCAAGCTAAATCTATTGTGGGATGATCACCACCCATGCTACATCACAAAAATGAAAAAAGACACTGTTAAAACCCATAATTTTTCTATTTTGAGAAGTATGTTAATCTATGTTTCCACACATGTGAAAGTAGTCCCATCAAACTTATAGGAATATGATTGATGTTAATCATGTTTTGTGCCATTATTTTTAATAATGATTGGTTCTCAAACAAGGATAGACATCACAAAAATAGACCACCTAATTTCACATTTTTAGTGTTCTAAATTATAAAAATCATTGTTTTGCTTCACTATTGCATTATGCTCATTAAGTAGCACTATATTTATCATTTCCACTTCTATGGGATTTCCAATTCATGCACTTCATTACCATGTTGGATTTCACATACAACCAACTACTTGAATGTAAAATGTGATTAAAAAGCTAAAGTTTGTAGATCTCAATGTTCTTCCTATTGTTGTGGTTTGTATGCTCTTCTTGTCTTTCATGTTTTCATTATTTATGTTCCCATTGGATAGTTGTGTTTTTTACAATCTCAATACCCTTACATACATAACATTCACTTTACATTAAGCTATCGCCCATTTAACATTGGGTGCCACCTAGCATGCCACCTAGATTTACATTTAACATTGATTTAACATCAAGTGTGAATGCACCATTATGTGACCTTCTTCCACCTTTGGTAAAGCATGATGCCGAGGTCTTGAAATTTTTTTCAATTTTTTTTCCCATGATACCCGTTGTCGGCTAACCCATTGAGTTGAGTATCACAGGGGAAAAAAAAAAAAGAGGGTGGGCAGCAAGAAAGTTCGTCGACTACTCAACTACTTTCATCCATCTTCAAAGGACTCCGTTTGTTCCACCACGTCAGCAATCCTCGTCTTGCACGGATTTCCACGGCTGAGGATTCGTAGCCCATCTCGATCGGACGGCGGGTATGGCTTCCCGTTTTATTGTAACACAAGAGTGTTCCGGGTTTTATGGCGGGAGTGAGAGTGGCTTCGAGGAGACGCTTCATTCGGTTGACGTGGCGTCTCGGGAGTGGTGAACCGCATGAAGAAAACAGGGCCAACGAACGCTCTCTTCTTCGGTTTGAAATTCGCGCGTTCTTCAAATCCGCGCGCTTTCTAGTTTCCATTTGGTTTATTTGATTTCTTGGGAAGAGAGAAGCGACCATTGCAGGGAATGATTTTGAGTTCGTGTTTTTGGCGGAAGGACGTGCACTGAGTTATTTCCATTATTTCCTTGACGACTTCTGCCACAGATTTTCCGTACGTTGGTGTATACGAGATGCGGTTTTCTCTTGAATGTTTTTCATTTTCACATGAGCTCTTTTTTCAGTTTAGACTAGTATGTAGTCGAGCATCTTGTGTTCAGGGGTCTTGGATTTCTAGTTCAGATAGATCGGAGAACATTCTAGTGAAACCGTGTTTGCGCTTGTTTTTTTGATTGCATCGAGCAATTTGTGGTCGTCTTTTTTACAGAAGGACGCGCGTTCCATTGTTTTGATTTCCTTGGTGACTTCTGCTACAGATACGCCGGAATCAGGTGTGTACGGGATTCGATTTTCTCTTGACTGCTTTCATTTTGCCATGAGCTCTTTTTCCAGTTTAGTACGGAGTCGAGCATCTTGTCGTCCAGCGTCTACGATTGCTAGTCCGGAGTAGAAGGGAAAAAATTCTAGCTAAACAATCTCATGTTCTTTCATTTCATGTGATTCGAATTCGCTTCGTTTGTTTTGACAGCATAGCGCGTTTTATAGATCAGTTTCCGTTTGGTCCATCTCCTTGGTTTAGTTCCTTTGAGCTTTTGTCCGAGAACAATAGGTACGTAGGTGGCAGTTGCTTCAGCAGCATGATGTGATGAAGGTTAAGTTTTTTTGAGAAGAAATTCGCGCTAAAGTCTGGCTCGGATCGTTCACGTGGTCAGAGCGTGGTCACTGAGATATGTGTATGGTTCATTCATTTGCAGTGCTGTACCTGCAATCATGCCTTCATTGATTGCGAGCGATGCAGTGGAGCCTATCCTTGCAGAAAACCCACAGAGGTTCTGTATGTTTCCCATAAAGTATGCAGAGGTGTGGGAAATGTACAAGAAGGCTGAAGCCAGTTTCTGGACAGGTGTGACCTTTTTTTATTCTGCCTGATATCTATCTGGCTATTGCCAAGTCTTTCTTCCCACAGGTTCCTATATTGACTGTGTGTGTCTTTGTCAGCATGCTTTAGAACAATGAAATTTCATAATGAACACAACTTGGAGGATGATTGGATGAGCAATTTAGGACAATCCTGCTTACTTGTTTGTGTGATATGTCTGCATTGCAGCTGAAGAGGTAGATCTGTCTCAAGATCAGAAACACTGGGATGCCTTGAAATCTGATGAAAGGCATTTCATCAGCCATGTGTTGGCCTTCTTTGCTGCCTCCGATGGAATTGTGCTTGAGAATCTGGCTGGCCGATTCATGAGAGAGATTCAGATTCCAGAGGTATGCAGTGAGTGCAGCCTTTTCTCTGAATTCAAGCAACATGCAAAGGAGGCCAGTGGAGTTGAGTTGAGCAACCCTAACTCTTCTCTGTGGGTTATTGCAGGCCCGAGCATTCTATGGGTTTCAGATTGCTATTGAAAATATTCACTCAGGTATGTCTGTCTGAGGTTTGCTTCCACATGAAGTTTCAATTTATGGTATCCAGATATTGCACTTCAGGGTTGTTTGTATCTGTGTGATCACTTAATTATTTGAATCAACATGGTCAATGGATCTGATACTTTTTGGCCCTTACAGAAATGTACAGCCTCTTGCTTGAGACTTACATCAAAGACTCTGAGGAGAAAGCAAGGTTGTTCAATGCAATTGAAACCATCCCTTGTGTTACCAAGAAGGCCAATTGGGCACTACGTTGGATTGACAGGTAAATAGACTACTTTCTAATGAGTTCAATCAGCTACATTATCTCTGTTCAAATCATCTGTGAAATGTCACTTATGTCAGATCTTGCAGTTGGTTTCTGGTTGGGGAGGTTGGGCACATGGTTAATAACTGTCCCTGCAGTCTGCACTGTTCTGTCAATTAAGGGAGCATGATTGTCTTGTAGACAGGTAGCTGAGTTCTGTGATGAATATGTCAGTCTGTGTTGGAAGTTTTATGCTGGGGTTTTCCTTGTTTTGCAGTTCAGAGTCTTTTGCAGAGAGGATATTGGCCTTTGCTTGTGTGGAGGGTATCTTTTTCTCAGGAAGGTGAGGCTTTGGTCCTAAAATCCATGGAGCAAGTGTATCAAGCAAATTTGAGATCAGTTTCTGGGTTTCTGTTTGTTGTGTGGGTACTCACTTTATGGATGCTGTAGACCAATCTCTACCTGCTGTTTGATTACTCCTCACTTGAAGCTTGTCGCTTTTTGCAGCTTTTGTGCAATCTTCTGGTTGAAGAAAAGAGGTCTTATGCCAGGATTGACATTCTCAAATGAACTCATCTCAAGGGATGAGGGGTTGCACTGTGACTTTGCTTGTCTTCTTTACAGGTAAAATAAGTTCAAATGGCCATTTCTGAAAACCAAAGCTCAATACATGATGGAAGAGCTCTTGTATACAAATCTTACTCATAGATATTCTGGAAACCATGTGTCATTCATTCTGTAACTCTTCTGTTGTTTTTGCTGTTGATCTAATTGAATGGTTGTCTGTTGGGAACTGGTTTGGAAATATCCCATTCTTAGAGACAGGATTGCAAGTACTAAAAGTCATTGCTAACAATCTTTATTTGATGATTTCTATTCTTGTCCAGATTATTGAAGAACAGGCTTCCAGAAAAAAGAGTGAAGGAGATTGTATGTGATGCAGTGGATATAGAACGAGAGTTTGTTTGTGAAGCTCTCTCATGTGACTTGGTTGGCATGAATTCAAAGCTGATGAGTGATTACATCAACTTTGTGGCAGATCGTCTCCTGGTAACTCTTTTCCTAGAGAGATTTCTTTTGATTTATATTCTGATGCAGAATGTATTTGGGCAATGATTAAAGTGACACTTCACTCTGTGTAAAGCTAAGAAAAGGGTTTATTATATGCCAGGTTGCTCTTGGCTACAACAAGCATTACAACATTTCAAATCCATTTGATTGGATGGAACTCATCTCCTTGCAGTATGCTCTGTACCTAACATATTTTCTGCATAACTTCCAGACATTATGTATTGCACTAAGAATCCTCACACCTAGCAATTTCTCATAAGTGACCTGATTCATGTAGTGCCATCAGGCATCTAAAGGTCAAGCTCTAAGGGAGTCTTTTCTCTTAGCTGTTACTTGCTGCCACCTATTCATTGTTGTTCTGCAAAATTGCTTGTGGGAAGATGCTGGCTACTGCTTCTATGCATTGAAGAAATTCAAAAAAAATTCTGAAATGTTCTTATGCATTTTTTTGCTTCTGTGCAGAGGGAAGACAAATTTCTTTGAGAAAAGGGTTGGGGAGTACCAGAAAGCTTCTGTCATGTCAAACCTGGCTGATGGTTCCCTGAATCATGTCTTCAGAATGGATTTGGACTTCTGAAAGCAGAAGTTAGTCAGCTACAACTGACAAGAGACATCTATCAGATAGACTGAAAGTGAACAAACAACTAACAAATATGATTCAATATTATGGTTGCACCTTTTTAGGACTGGTAAAGACACATTAGTGAGAAAGAAGAAAGCTGAGAATTGGTCTGCCAGATGAATCTAGGGGCAGTAGATTCATAGCAGAAGCCAACTCTCAGTTAAAAACACCTCACTTGTAAATATTGATCTCATAGCTAATTGCTTCTGTTGTACATTGATAAACTTAAAGCCAGCAATTGCAATTACTATTCTCACACTATAATACTGAGAAATTAGTTCCATATAGGTTTTCAAACTTTCTATCTATAAGAGCACATGCAAAGCCATGGCCAGGTGTGAGCATAGATTTGACATGATTCCATTGTCTTGTAAATTTAAGTTGTCACATATCTTTGCCTATCTCATAGTGCTCCCCATCATACCTTTCTCCAATGATGAAAAACTCTACTCCCACCACTGCATAGGAAAATCCTCTCAAAAGCTTCTGGGCTTTGCCTGGTGATTGTGCTTGTCCCAATCCATGCAACAACCCTATGACTTCATGTCAAAGATTGAAAGCCTCAGGGACAAAACGAACATGGTGTACTCAGTAACAGCAGCAAATATTCTGTCACCCTTAGTTGGCTCTGGATACTGCACACATAACCACTCTGTAGAAATACAACCCATGACTTGCAAACAGCATATAGCATTTTCTGACATATCCAAGAAACTTGGTGAAGACAATACATTGCTACCTCTTCATGAAGCCCTGATATAAGAGAATCTTGATTCCATCTTCTCCATTTTTAAACAGTTCTACCTTTGGGGTCCTCATACGGGAAGAGTTTGCTGTTATAGAATATGCATACCTTCCTGCTGAGGATGTTGCACCATGATTTCCATGATCTTCAGCTTTAACTTTGATATCTTCAAACTGTTGGGTCTCAAATTCAAGCGTGAGCTTTAACACATCCATGGCCACAGCTATTCCTTCGTCAACTGCAATGAAGTCGTTACCAAACTCCTGTCTAAGTTGAGACACAGTTTCTTCAAGTCCATGACTTACTGCAGCATTCTTCCCCATGTCCCACCCTCAAGAACTTTTATACATCTCTCCTGAGCATTCTTTGAACATATGGGTACTACTACAACATGCAATAAACGAACCAAAAGATTTTTTAAACATATCAACATCATGCAAAAACATTGTCATGAGAGAGAGACCGGTGTTGAAATCTTACTGCAAAAGTGCGACAAACTGCTAGTGGCTTGCAAAACAGATACGGCCATGACGCTCTAAGCCAGCAGGTCCGCAAGAAGCCAGTAATCTAGTCGAAGAGGAAAGATCTAAGCAATGAAATGATTTGTGGAGTGAAATCTAAGCAGTGAAAGCAATGCCACAGTTGTTTTCTCTCCACGAATCCATGATCCTAATGCACATCACTAAGTTCTTGCAACGTCACCGTCGTTTCCAAAGGAAATTTCATACCAGTTTTGTGTGAATACAGCACAGGATGCATGCTCATCACTGCAAGAACTATCAAATGCAAACTTCAGTTTCCAGTCCAGTGCAGAAGAAGTTTGAAGCTGGAATTACAAGAATTCTCTCTAAGACGCTCACCTTTAAGTGACTCGCGAACGAAGTCCACAGCACGTATCGAACTCCAAGGAGACAGATGCTGCCTCCTCACTTGCAGCTACCTAAACAACTGCAACAAAGTAGAATACAGACCCGCTGAGATACGACCAAATTTAGCACGGCACTAAACTAAACACAAGGAGGATTCGCCTTGACAGTTCTTTCTCCTGATAAGATCAACAGCTTGGAATCATATACATATGTGGCACCGCCAGAGCTTCTATCGATCTCGAGACAGACGTCCTCTTGTGAATGCTTACGAAAAGCGCATTCAAAAACACACACACTTCGCAACAGTAACTTGCAAAAGAATCAGTTACTCCCCAGCAATGCCGCTGAGCACCGCTCACAAAATGGGCGTGTAGGAAATCCCGGATAGGTGTACGCTCTCAGTCAGCACCAGCCAATTTGCTGCAACAGTTGCGATAGATAGTGAGCACTCGCTCACATTTCCTCGGCGATGATGATCAAACGAATCGGGCATTTTATCGGTACCAATTTTTGTCGAGGATTGGCGTTCTGTGGCTCGTTGGAAAGAGCGAGAAGAGGGGACGAACAATGAGTGGCGATGGCGATGAGATGCGCAGGTCGAGAAGCAGCAGGACGGCTGCAACAACAGCGGATGCAATGCTGGTGGGGGCGATCTTGCTGCCACAACCTCAGCCAGATACGCCACCTTCGACCAGCCGCTGCACCACCGTTTTCCGCCGCTTACGAGTTTCCTATCGCTTGGCCGCTTACAGCCTTGCCACCTCCCTACCACAGTGCCCACTGTCTATTCCCTTCCAGTTTATAGGCAGGGGAAAAACCCCAGCAGAAAAAAACACTAAAAAGAACCGCCGGGTATTTAACTCCTGATATATTTTCCCGTACCTACCAAAAATTGCCCCGCTCTCTTCCATTTCGCTTCTAGGTTTGTGGGTGGGAGAAACAGAGGTTCAATAGAACCTCCGGGTATATAAACTCCTGATTTATATATATATATACCAAAATTGCCCACTCTCTTTCCATTTCCCTCCATAGGTTGTAGGGGGGCAAAACAAATTCTGAATATAACCTCTGGGTATTTGAACTCCTAATTATTTTTCCAGGTAAATTGCCGTGCCCTGCGGCTCTCTTTCCATATTTCCCTTCCAGTTTGTAGGCTCCACCAAACAGAGGCTCAATAAAACCACCGGGTATCTGAACTCCTAATATGTTTTCCTAACTTGATTGGGGTTAGATTGTGAATCATTACAACAGTATGTGTAAAGCAAGTGTTGCACCATCCTACCAGCTTTTTAAAATGCAACAAATAACTTAAATTTCTAATTGTTGCCCACAAAATTGGTTCTGAATTCATATTATAAGGTTACATAGATGCAAAGTCTCTTCGTCATGTACCAAAGCTTTCTTTCCATGGACCAAAAGTTGAAATTGATTCTTAAAAAAGGACTAATGAAAACCTTCTAAAAGATCCCCAATGCCTTTTTTTTTTTCATCTCCTCAAAATGCCAGGACAACAAGGGGGTGTGTCGCACTCTGGCCTTGCCATTTGCATTAAAAAGTATCTTAAGGAAAAAGAACAATTACGGAAACTCAAATACTTCACCATGCAAAAATATAATCTTCAAAAAACCCTCTAAAAGAAACCAAAATCCTTCAAGATATTATTATAACTCTGTAAATAATCTCAAGTTTCAACACAAGCCAAAACATCATCTTTCAAAAATCCTCTTATAAAAATAGACCCATTACCTAGGGGCCAAAAACCCCTTAGGCTATTATACTCTTTAATGAATCTAAACACAATATCCTTGGCTCCGTAGGCAAGACCAACAAAAACAAGTGGTCATTCATTCAAAAACAAGGATGAATGGTACGTGGTCAGGGAACAATTTTCTGTTGGGTTCCATTCATTCCAATTGCCTGAGATGAATGGTACGTGGTCAGGGAACAATTTTCTGTTGGGTTCCAGTTTCCTAGCTAACCATGATGGTTACCTCAGTTGCTTTTTTTTTTTTTTCCCTTACCTGTGTACTAACAACCCACAAGTAGGTCCCTAGTAGGTAGTAATAACAGCCCTTACCTATGTGTAAACCATCTACTTACCTATTTTCCTACCTATCTACCTATATATGAGACCTATTTCCTACAGAATTGGTTACCAAGGTGATATCAAAGATTAACTCAGTTGAGGTTCATCCAAAACTGAGTAATAATGGGCATCCAGTGGTGGTGTGCTGGTGGGTGCTGGTTCATTGTGGCGCAAAGGATCTCGCCTAAACTGTTGGTGGTCTTTCATGAAAGCTGTTGGTTCTTTGCCAATTCTTTGAATGAAAACCGCCAATTCTTAGAAAATCTTCAAAAACCCAGAACTCCAGGCTTTTTAAATTTTGAAATCATTCAAAAAACTGGAAGTGGAAGTTATGTGATTCTGAATTTTGTATTAAAAAAAAAACCAGAACCAGAGATCACATACTTTTTTTCGTCCATATTTGCTATCCACCATGCTTGTGGTTGATATCCTACTTATGGAGAAAATAGATGTTGGAGCAACTCTAGGAAGAACTTTGAATAACTAAATTCTTTTGCAACTTGAATATTTTATATACACATTCCATACATACCCTACTACTTACCTTTGGCAACTTTGACACTAATTATATTGTTTACAAAAATGTGAAAATTTGAAAAAGCAAGAATTGTGAAGGAAAAAGTATTAAATCTTCAAGAATATTCTATTTGTTGAAATGAAACTTTCAAAATAATTAATTATTCAATAAAGATGTGTAAAAGCTACCAAGGTACTACATTATTTACGGACTAATTTTAATTTTTTAAATTTTTACAAACGCTTTTGAAAGGCACATTGTCCAAATAAATTATTCAAATAGATTTTTAAATATCTAACATGAATCAAAAGTGGCCAATAGATATGAATTTTATGCATATATTGATAAGAAATGGGTGGCTGAATTTCGTCCATGAATAAGTAACATGATGATGGATGAAAAATAATATTTATGGATGCATTCTTTTCATAAATGATGTACTAATTTTCATAGATAAACTTCATCCATTATGAAAAGTGGATTTTTGTGTATAAATCTCATATATGAACAACAAAAAAATTTATAAGGAATTGTATTATAATGTATATGAATTGATGATTTTTTTTTAAAAAATAGTTTATACATCATAGAACATCCATTAGGGTAGAGCAACCAATGAGCCAAAACTTAAGGGTTCAAAAGAGTTTATGCATCTTAAATGTTGTTCCATTGTAGCAAGAGCTCAAAGAAAAGTTGTAGAGCTAAAAGTTGTGCATCCAAGGACGCTTGAATTGTAAAAAAAGCTCAAGAAATGAGCAAGTTATGCATATTTTGGTATCGAGGGGTCAAAAACAGACAAAACCAATTCTTGATCACTTGAAAACGCATGAGCATCATCCTACTCATGCATGAGCAAACACTTAATGATCCATGACCGAACACTACCTACCCTCCTCACAAATATTGAATGCAACATAAGGACAAACAAAAAAGGGTACCAAAATGTTCATCTTTGGTTTCAACAGACAAGATTTTTAAAAAAATTATTTTTTCAATCAATGGTGATGGGGGCAAAAGAGAGTGAAACCCTAATTTCTATGGCCAATCTTGGCCACTGCCACCTCCTCTTTCACCCATGTCTACCAAAACTTTCCCTGAATTTTCTCTTTTTGGAACTCAAGTGATCATGATGTTACTAGTATAGCTCTCGAACTGAATTGCTTCAAGCTCAAGTACTTCAAGCTTGTTCCCTCTTAGCTGTAATTATTGGTGATCTTCCTGATTGTGGTCGTGATCTTGATGATCAAGGTCGTCCTCCTTTCTCTCTCTTGGTTGTAGCTACTAGTGATCCTCATGGTTGCAACCTTGATCATCATCTTCCTTCTCCTTTTTCTTGGCTGCAATTGTTAACAATCCTCTTGGTCGTGATTTTGATCTTTGAGGTCCTCCTTTCTTTCTCTTGGTTGCAACTGCCACTGATCCTCTTGGTTGTGATCCTCCTGGTCGCGATCTTGATTGTTGTATTCCTTCTCTTTTCTCTTGGTTGCAGCTACTACTGAACTTCTTTGTCATGACCTTGAACTTAGTGGTCCTCACCATTTTTCTTTTATGGTTGCAGCTACTAGCAATCCTTTTGGTCGTGGTATTGATCTTCGTGGTCCTTGTCCTTTTTCTTTTGTAGTTACAATTGTTGGCGATCCTCTTAATCATAGCCTTGATCTTAGTGGTCTTCATCCTTCCTTTCTTATGGTTGTAATTGTTAGCAATCTTCTTGGTTGTGATCACCATCTTGATTGTCATCTTCCTTGTCCTCTTTATTTGTTGTAGCTATTAGCGATCCTTCTGGTTGTGATTTTGATCTTGGTGGTCCGCATCTTTTTTTTCTTGTGGTTATAACTATTGACGATCCTCCTAGTCGCAATTGCCATCTTGATCATCATCTTCCTTCTCCTTTCTCTTCATTGTAACTGCTAGTAGTCCTCATGGTTGTGATCTTGATCTTGGTGGTCCTTGTCATTTCTCTCTTATGGTTGCAATTGTTAGCGATCCTCCTTGTCACGACCACCATCTTGATCGTTGTCTTCCTTTTCCTCTTTCTTCGTTGCAGTTGTTAACAATCCTCCTTGTCATGATCTTGATCTTAATGGTCCTCATCCTTTTACTCTTGTGGTTATAACTGTTAATGATCTTCATGGTTGTGATCTTGATTTTGGTGGTTCATGTCCTTTATCTTTTGTGATTGTAGTTGTTGGCAATCCTCCTAATCATGGTCTTGATATTCAAAATCCTCCTCCTTTCTTTCTTTTGACTATAACTACTAGTGATTCCCCCTGGTCATGACCTTCCTAGTTATAATCTTGATCATTGTCTTCTTTCTCTTGTCTTTTGGTTGCAACTATTAGCAATCCTCTTGGTCTTGATCTTGACCTTGGTGATCCTCGTTTTTTCTTTCTTGTGGTTGTAGTTGCTGGTGAACCTCCTAGTCACAGTCGCCATTTTGATCATCATTTTCCTTATCCTTTTTCTTTGTTGCAGCTATTGACAATCCTCTTGGTCATGATCTTGATCTTGGTGATCTTCATCATTTCTTTGTTGTGGTTGCAGCTGATGGCGATCTTTCTTGTTGTGATCTTGATATTTGCAATCTTCATCCTTTATTTCTTGGTTGTAGCTACTAGTGATCCTCCTAATCATGGTCGTGATCTTGATCTTGGTGGTCTTCATCTTTTTTTTCTCTCTTAGTCACAAGTGGTGGTGATCCTCTTGATCCTCCTAAACCCTAAACCCCCCTTCCTTCACTCTAATTATTTAGTAGAATGAGGCAAACACATTGCAACATGACTGTGAGCAAGTAGTCTCACCTTTACTTGTAACCTTGACTCCCATTGTGTTGGAAAAAACCTTTAAAATCTTGTAATTGGATTGATCTTTGGCCCTTGTGCAACCCAAGAAGCTCATAGATGTTCATGTAGATGCTACCTTGCTTCCCTAACAACTATTGTAGACCATTTGTATTCAAAATTTGCTTTTACACTTCTAGTAGTTACATGCTAAGATGCTTATTCATCTACAATGAGGTAATTTGTAGATTTTCTAACCCTATTTTCCTCCTTTTCCTTGCGATGTGTTTCCCTAATTACTTTTGCAACTACATTCTCCATAGCTTTCTTACACATAACTTCTAGGTAAACTAGTAGAAAATGGCCTTTTTTTGATTGGTGTCTGCGACTATGTTTTAGTAGCATGCAACAAATACGACTAAAAAGCTTTTAGTCGCATTGGACAAGTCACATACATCAGTAGTCGCATGCGATATTGGATTATGGACGGAAAAAAAAGGTCAACCAAATACGATTCCATCCTTTGACTTCTAGTATACATATAGTCATTTGCGACTTGCAATGCAACTTATTTGGTGAGTAGATGCAACTAATAACATGCTGCCACATGGAAATATTAGAAATCATTTCAAATATGGTTTTATTACAAATTGTAAAAATCTGGGCCGTCAAATGTAATTTGTGACAATCTATCAACATGGCACACACATGAATATTTCAATTATTGAAAGTTTGTTTTAATTTGGAAAAATTTGGATCGTTCAAATTTGGTGATCGAAATTGTGCCACATGACGTTATGTCCTTTCATCATCCTCTTCAAGATCTAATGACCAAACATGGTCCATGTGGTTTTTAATTCATCAAATCTACTGTGGACACATGGCACATTTTGGAGATTTCACATATTTATTTTCTTGTAAATGTGTTATTATATGAGTTGTTCATCTCAACGTTTTTTTATTGTGACATGTGGCACAATTTTGGAATATTTTATAAACTGATTTTTTCGAAAAACAATAATTCTACATCATCCATTTTGAATGGTCACGATTGTGACATGTGGCATAATTTGTGATAATTTGATAATTTTTTAAACCAATTTTTGAATATATCTGAACTGTTCATTTCAAATGGTCACAATTGTCACACATGGTTTGAAATTATGTGTTTCATTTTTTGAATCATTTGGTGAAAGCTAGCCCATGTGCCAATGTAATGATGACACATGGCATAAATTTCATAATTAAAAAAAAGTGTATTTGAAAATTGTTAGGTCATTTGATTGATTTTTTATGATGCTAACACATGGTTCAATTAGATCAACCATTTTAAGGTTTAATTAGGTTTAGGGTTTGATTTGGACAAATAGTAGGGTTTTAATCATTTATGTGTTTTTTAGTATTTAAACTATGGTTTTGAATCCCATTATATATTCAAATTTGAGCTCAAAATGTTTAATGGAAATAAACTCATCAACAAACAACCTTATCTAGGTACCCCAAACTCCAACTCCCAATTGTTCAAAGTTTAACTTGATACCTAGTTGATGGACTCACTATCTAAATTACAATTTTTGACCTGAGAATGATCAAAATCAATCTCTTTTGAAGATGTTGAAATATGATGCATATCTCTATGTGGTTGATTGTTGCACAACTCTAGTTAATGTGAATTCCTTTTGTTAACATTATTTGTAATTGGAGATTTTCTAGTTCTAGTTTTTCACTTTGTTTTACAAAACTTGATCTAATGAGTGCATGCCTACAACTGATTTGCCTCAACATAGGTGCATAATATGAGATCAAGTCTTCCACTGTATTGTTCAACTTTTCAAAATAAATGGGTCATAAAGTAAATTGATTTCCTCCTTGATAATGTTGAAGGTCAGTAAATGCCTTCAATAATGAGATTTGTGCCCCACACTTGCTTTAGTTTTGATGTAATAAATTGATTCCTTGCAATATACATGCACAATACACTCTTGTTTTATTGTTCTTGGATCGTAATAATCAAATGTAGTCTATTGTGATTAAGGCAAAACATATTCCTACAACATTTGACTATTACAACATAATAGTCGTTCAATTGTATTGGCTCTTCTTGAATAAAGTCTCTCTACATTGAACAACTTGATGACCCATTTATAGCAGCAAGATAGGTGCAACTTTGATTTTCATAATTTCCATTCAGCTTCATTTTAAATACACTCCAAAGAGAAACCAATGTTTACAAACTATCTAGTTTGCACATAAAGTTTAGTTTGTGTTAATATTTCAAACTAACTTTCAATCTATAGCTTGTTTGTAAACCATTTTCTTGGCATAGAAGATTCTATCAACATGTTCATTAGGAAGAATGTGCATAGGATCGACAACTTTGAGACCAAGGTACTCCAATAGCAACACCTGATGAAAAACACCAATAAAAATTTCTTCAACAATGAAGCCTAGGTCTATATATATATATGTATATATATATATATACACTCTTCCATGTTGTTAAAAGAGACTTGAAGCCCCACAAGATCATCTTGCTTTGTGGTGATCTTTCACAATAAGGAAGTGTTATCACTAAATATCTTTATGGTTATGTACTTTGACAATGCCATATATATGAAACCATAGACCATCTAACCATCTAACCATCATCATGAATACTAGTGATGAGTTGCCATGATTATCCATTATGACAATCACAATTACCATGGAAAAGGAAGAAATGGGAATTGTTATACTTACATCTACAAGTAATACTTGCTACACCAAAAAATGTATGGAAAACATCCACACCATCGTCAACTTAGTTAAATATTCTTGGGCATTATCTGAGTTTGTAACACACAAACAAAATCAAAAGTTTGGGATCTAAAATACTTATCGCTTGCAGCATGCAATCTAGGACTACTATGGAATGCAACCCCTTTGGTATATAGAAATGATACTTATCACTTGATTATAACATTAACACAAACTGGAGATTTGTGCAAGAAGTTGTTAGCCACATGGGATCTTGCAAAGGGAGAAGTCACTTCAATTTGACATTTGCAAAAGATAGTTACTAGTGAGGCAGTTGATGCACATGTGCAGTATTAGGCAAGACTTGTGAACAAGTAGTGGATCCAAACATTGGTAAAATTGGCCATGCTTCTTTTGAATTTGTTGATTGCACACACCACATCAAAAGCATAAGTGAATGGTTTTTCTCATGAGTGCAATTATCATGTTGGTCTACAATTAAATAAATCATCCAAATATGTGAAATTCTTGATAAGTATATAAAACACAACTTGTGTAACTTCATAATTTATCCTAAAATATATGCGAAAACCATTCACATCTTTCAAAACCCTTTTCATGGTCTAGGTTGTGACAACACACAAAAATCACTAATGATGTCCCATTTGTAACAAACGTAGATCTAAGATAACACCACTAAACCTTTTATTATAAGGTCCTCTACTCTCATACATTATATATATATATATATATATATATATATATACAACCAACCTTAAAAAAGGAGCCAAGAAATTATTTCACTAGATTTCTCCTTAATGAAGAAATCATAGCATATGTATTCAAACATTATGATTAAGAGGCAAGAAAATTGTATATTTATGACCAACATTTTTTTGTTCTTGAGTTTTTTATCTTGTTATTAGGGTCATTTCATTAACATTGAAGCCATTTATTGAAAGTGGATAGGAATACTTCAATATGCAAAACATTGATTGGTTTAGCATGACTCATCAAATGGTTTGATTTTAAGACAATTTATTAAACCATTGTCAATTTTAATCATTGTTCTCTAGAAAAACCAAGACAAGCCAAAAGTAGAGTAGTGCACCTTAAAATCACCCTCCTTTGCAATTTTTTTTAGCTTGGACCTTAAGAAGAGCAAATGCGTTCAACTATAAAACATGCAACACATGTGGATCCATTTGGTACCACGTGAGTTCAACTAAGTTATGGATTCCTAATTTCATAGCAAAAATGTTAATTCAAAAACTTTGGGCTTGCAATTTGAACATATGCTACCCATGCTAGTTATGAGTACCCTTGCATATAAACAAATGACTTCACAATCTTAAGCAAAGCCTAGCATGATTGCACATGAAAAAAATTGCAAAAGCACTTCCAAGTATTTTGAAAGCTCCTACCACACACCTTAGAATATTGCATTCAAATGACTAATGGTACAATGAAATGCAATCAATTTTGTGACAATTGATGGTTCCATATCTATGAGGCCACAATTTTAATTTAATCAACACTTATCACAACCGCTTCAAGGCTTGCACGCATACTTGCTTAACTTGTGGAAGATCCAAAACCAATCTTGACCAAATTTCTAGTATCAACTAACCCTACACCATTCTAGCAACATGTTATTATGTTCACACAAGATTAAAGAATGGACAACACTACCAACTCTTACCTTAATCCCTCAATGGCCTACTACAAATTTAAGTTGTATGCTTCATTACACAAACACTTTAGCTATTGGCTATGGTGACTAAGATTCCTTAAGCAACATTCATGGAGGAATCTATAGTCATCAACCTATAGTTTGCAACACCACTTCTTAGGGTGCTACACAATCCTTGACACCTAAATTAAATGTCCATACGTATAGATTAAGGAGTATATGGCACATGCCTTATAAGAAAAGCACTAAAAAATTACCATAAATGGAAAAAAAAAATTGGTTATGTAAATCTAATTAAGCTTTTTGAATAAAAAAAACCTTTGGTTTCACACTACTCTACAATAGTCATATCAATTCAAACACTAGTCCTACCTTTGTTGACCATTCACAATTCATTCCATAGTCTAATAATTTCATACCTTTTTAGATGACACAATTTTGTTGTACACTTAGACAGACCATGAAAAAGCTTCTTACTACACAAGTCAAGAAACATTATACATATAATCTGTCCGCTTCAATAATAAATAAAAATTAGCTTCTAAGTGTTAATCCTTTACTAACATACATCATTTCTCACAATCATTAAGTTGTGTTCAGTAATTTTAAGACCAAACTACTAGCTAAATGATAGCTTTGAGCTCATTGCATTAAGGAATGCAAAATTTTGCATACAATGTTCAAGCTCTAAGCTTTTTAGGCCTCAAAATTTCAAATTGAACATATCTGACTACCTCTTGCCATCATTGTGGAAATTGAACATGAACAGTTGGTTGAAAAAATCACTTTGATTTGAATGATCGACCACCTTTGGCATGTGCATGTCTAATTGTCTTTGCAACTGATGTTCTTTCATGAATAGGCAATTTTGATGTTCGACCAAACTTCTTACAATTGGGTGATCCAAATTTCTTCTTCCCCTTGAATTTATCTTGTTTACCCTTTTGCTCTTGAGAACCAAATTTGCTTTTCTTTTGAGGTGGCTTTTCAATCTCTTCATTGTATTTAGTCACATTTGTCATTCTTTTCCTCTTCATTTGATGTGGTCCATTATCTCTTGATATTTCTAAATAAGAGTGCAATGATTTAGAATCTGCATCATCTTCTTTCCTAGGTTCACTTTCTAGATCATCCATTTGCAACTCCTTCCTTGCATGCACAAGTTTCTGTTGTGATGTTTGTTTAGTCCCCATAGCTTCAACATTTGACTTAATTGTAGGCTCAAGCACACTTGGAGTCAAAAATTGTTTGGGACTAGTAATTTTAGCAAGCATCATCTGCTTGTTTGGCAATTGGGCTTCATCATCTGGATGTTGCCAACACTTGGGTTGACATCAATTGTCTAGTGTACTTAGTGTGGCATAGGGACATTGCCAGGATATAATGGCATACCCTCAAATTGCAATGGGTGAGTTCTTGTTATGCTTATTGATGCACATTCTAGCTTCTTACTCCTATGCCTTGCCATAACAAAATTAGTACATTTGTTGCTTCAAGTTGAATGAAATTCAACCTTTTCAAACTCACGTAAATATTGAATAGTACTTGTGTTTGTTAAATATGCCCAACTAAGTCAATTAGAAGATAATTGGCGATGGACTTTCGTGAAATGATTCAAAACCTTAAATTTTAAAAACAAGTACTTCAATGTACATGTAACACACACATACAAAATATAACAAGATTATGAGGACTTCCAATGCACAATTCGAGACTTAGAAAAAGTTTTAATTGTCATTTAAGACTCTTGTAATACTTTTATGGACTTCAAATTGACAATTGGAGACTCAAAAAAACTTAAAACATACTCATTTAGGACATTAGTATTACTATAAGGACTTCAAATGCACAATTGCAAACTCAAACATAATTAAAACGTACTCATGTAAGACATCAATAGTATTATAAGACTTCAAATGCACAATTGCATATTTAAATATAACTAAGACATACTCATGTTGGACTTATTTAGTACTACAAACTTACTAAGTACTAAGTAAGTACTACAGACTTATAACTTAGTACATAAACTTACTACATACTTACTTAGGACATACACATATTTAGTACATAAACTTACTACGTACATATTTAGGACACATTCATTCAAGGGGATTGCAACAATTTTATTATTTCAAATGTAAGACCAAATACTCCAAGGAACAACTAAAACACTCATGTGTAAATTGTTGTTTTGTTATATTATTGCCCTTCTGGATTTAGTAAGTTACAAATCTGGAAGTACTAATGGAAATGTTCAAACCATTTACAAACATCACAAATGCATACCATATGTTCTACATTTATAAAAAAAAGAATTCAATGCTCCTAAAGTACATAAACTAATGATTAGAAACCAAAGGAATGGACTTAAAGATATTCATGCCATACCTTGCCACTTGGGTGGAAGATTTTGAGGCTATTGGAGTTGGTTCACTCCTAGGCTTTTGGATGCCAATAGCTACCCACCATCCATCATGCATATCTTCACCACACAAAGTTTCAATACATTTAGTAGACATTTGAAAATGAACAAGTGCACACCAAACATGATACACATGTTTGCAAGATGTTATATGTCCTGCCTATAATGATTCAAAACCTAAGCCACAGAAAGGACAACGCTAAACCTATCAACAATTTTGGTCCTCAACAACATTGTCTTCCACAATGTTTGATGGCAAAGGAACAACTTTGCATAACCTTAAACCTATTCACACTTTGCTCAAAAGCAAAGGTGCTACATCATGATGTCATTTGAAGTAGCCACATTTTGTTCTAATCTAAACATGTTGGAACCCATCCCTTCTAACAATTTATTCATTTTCTCATACATAGATTTTCCAGCTTCAATAAGGCTTTGGAAATAATCAATCATTATTTTCTGTGAATCAATATATTTCAACACAACCTCCTTATCTTCACAATTCTCTTCTTCAACTTTTGAAATCATCTTTTGAAACTCTTATTCAGCTTCGAGAAGGTGGTTATTTCGATCCTTCAGTTGGTTATGAACTTTCATGGTAGACATAAGTTTTATTTGCTTTTTGAGATTCGTTGAAATCAAAACCTCTTGAACTTCAACCAATTTTGCTTCAATGCGAACAATGTAACATTTCAAGTCATCAACGTGATTTGCAAGAATTACATACCACTAAAAAAAAGAAACAACAAAATTGACAATGTCACAAGCCTAATGCAACCTTCAAAATTTTGAAAGCCTCAAAACCTAACATACTTGAAATGCAAGAACTTCAACATTTGACATATTATGATTAAATCTGAAAAAATACCTACAACATTCACGATTGGATTGCGCTCTTCCGTTTCTATGTGAGGAATAACATATTCGTTTTCTTCCTCATCACTCAAAAGCTCAATTTGTTCGACTTGCACCTTGTGTCATTGTTGTTTTTTATTGGTCCACTCCACATATAGTGCCCAATTCATGGGCTTACCATGGATCTTCTTAGATGCTAACCCTTGGGCCATACCTAATGAGATTAGCCTTGACGCTAAGAGGTATGGTTTTTGGTGAACCACCATCCACAAGGTCTTTACTTTCTTAATGAAATTTGGGTCCTCAGTATGAACATAACTACACCCATTCCTATTCACGATGGGTCCAAAAAATTTGTTAACCTCTTCTAATGTTATGTCTTGAAGAACCTTCACACGTTTCAAACTAGGCCCTTCAAAGCTCAACCCATAACATTTAGTGAACTACCTTCGTGACATTGTGCCATTGTCTCCAATCTCAAAAACATCTACATACAATGGAGGTGCAAACCCAAACTTCATTGCCCTACTACAGTGCTCAAAGCCTTCTACTTTTACCTTCTTGAAAATGTCACACCTTCCACTACTAGTTGAAGTGCATTTCTTCTTGGAAATGCCAAATATTGTGTTGATAATAGGTGAAATGGTAGATGTTGTTGTAATGTTACCCGTAATGGCGCGTGCCTTCTTTTTCAGTAATCTCTATTATACTCAAGTAGTTATGAATTACGACCATGTTTGCGATTAACACAATGAATGAGTAGATGGTCCCACATGATTCCAAAACCAAGCCCTTCAATGCGATCATGTAAGACAATGCAGAGTGATGCCAATGTCCAAAGTGCCAGAAACCTAAAACACATTTTTGAGTATTTTGAAATCCCACTTGTTTCACTTGATGGCAAAAATCCTTGGGTGGAGATGATCCAATGATTGAGATTTTTTTGTCACTTCTTGCTTGAATTTTTTCCCCTAGGATTTTATTTTTATGGAGTCTTGAAGTGCCAAAAACAATCCACCCTAGTCTACAATTACTCAATGTTGCTCCTCTCCATGTTCTATATGTAGACATCTTAACAAAATTGCATTAGGAATTAGAAGCTTTAAAAAAAATTGTAGCTCATCCTTTATGTGCTTTGGTAAGGAATCTACATACTTGTTAAAGAGCTTATCTAAGAGTTCTACCCAGTTGTATTAGAGCTACAACCAACTTGTTGTTTTGTCAAAATTTTGGGGGGAAAAGCCAAAATGTTAAACTTGGGGGGAAGCTCCTCTTCTGGCATGTTAATAAATGTTGTTGTTTCCCAATGTGTGTTTTATGTGCATTTTAAGGTTTAAGGTTGTGTTCCTTAATGGTGAATTGCATTTTTTAAAGTCTGCAAACCCCCATCTTTAAACCAAACCCTCAAACCCTTGTAAATGTTCCATACAACAACCATTACCAAACCCTAACAAATTTGCAAAGTGAAAAATGGACTCAAAGGCAAATTGCAAAAAAATAATTATAAATTGGTTCACAAAAACACCCATTTTCGAATGGCCAAACCAACATTACACACATGGGTATCTTTTTTGGGTCAAGTAAGCATGCACAACTATTCATCTTCATACCTTTTAGCACACACCATAATCCCTAAAGGCACTCAAATTTTTTTAAAAACATTTTGGAACTACCCTTTATATCAATCAAAGAAGAACCCCCTTAATAGTAGAGGCCAAAAATCAGAACACTAGAAAATTTTGCCGAATGTTCAATAATAAGTACATTAGTGAACAATGAAAAGATATTGGTTGGCCATTCTTTGAGTGTTTGCCCATCAGCCCCCTTGAACGACAAAGGGCTACTCTACCCTAAGGGCATTGAAGGCTTGTTGAAATAGTTTCAAAAAAGTTTTAAAGTTCTTGCAACAATTTTTTCCCCCTTTTTATTGTAGTTTGTTTATCTATTTTTCAAGTTTCATATGTGAAGGCTAGTATGTAAGTTTGAATGAGTAATAGTTTTTTTAATAAGATGTTTAAATTCCATCTTTTCACTTTAAAAAGTTGTGTTACAAGATATCATTTAAAATTTTGTCACAAGACTTCAAATATTAGTGAAAGAATACCATAAAAATCAAGGTATTTGGACTCACTCCTTAGCTTTGAGGTAGCATAAAATATTTTGGAAAAAGCTTCACACCTACAATTTTGGCTAGGTTACTTAGTAAAGAACTTGTTCCTTCAAGTTTGGTCAATATGAAACTATTAGCTCAAATTCTTGGATGTCTAATAAAGTTTAAATATTTTGTCATTATTTGTAAGAAAATATTCGTTGCTAAATTAAAATTTTTTTTGGATAAATTGGTTGTTCTTATATCCATTTTTTTTAATGGCATAAACATTAACAACTGTTAGGTTTTATTTTCCCTTTTAATCAATTAATTCAACAATTTCTCCAAGTGTTTAACAATACCAGTTGATTACCTTACATGTTAGTATTGAAGGCCTTTGAACATGCGTTTGATTTAGTTGATATTAAAAGTATTACTTTGTTTTCTTTTCCCTTGCCCTTTTTATTTTATTTTGTTTTGTTTTTTGTTTTTTGTTTAAAAATTTGGGCAAAAAACTCAAATTTTAGAAAATTTTGTCAAATTTACTTTTAAAACTAAAAAATTCCAAACTTCTCCAAAATTTTTGTCTTGCAAGGTGGTGAAAATTCGCCCAAAGAAAAACATTGGGTGGGTTATCTATCTTCTTGTTCAAATTATCTTTTGGCAAGCAAATATGAAATTTTTATTATACATTATTATTGGGTCATGTCAAAAATTATTTTCAATTTGACTTAAAATCATAAGCTTATAAAATATCTAAATATACAATTATGAAATTACAAAATTTTCTTGATCCATTGCCCAAAATGTTTGATATAGGTCAAGTTAGGTTACTCAATACATTGGAGAAGGATAGTTGTTCTCTTTATCATTAACTATGACAATAATACTAGTGAAAAAATTTAAGCTTAAGAATTTGTAACAACAACACAACACAACAAATTGCAAAAACTTTTGAACCATGGGTAGTGTATCCAAAATTTGGTAGATAGCTTAACTCTTACCAATAGTAAAAAACATTCATAAAATTAGATCAATCAATCTCCTTGCATATGCATTAGAGTTCACCTACCTATTCTCAAATAGTGCAACCACCACTAGAGTTGGAAGATGTTGAAGGCTAAAATACATACCTAGTTAATTCATGGAAGGCTTATCTAACACTTGTTGCTTGTTTGAAGACCATGGACAATTGAACTAATTTTTTGAAATGACTTTTGAGCGCATCAATTTTTATTAACAATTTGGTTGCGCAAAAGTATTTGGAAGTTTGACATCTTCCAAGTTGATAATTGAATTATATACACAGCCTTGCAATTTACAAATTTCACAAAGTGGGAATTTTCTCTTTTCCCACACACCCAATATATGATTGGGCCGAAGTAAGAAACCCAATTTTCTACAAAGTTTTTGGGTTGGGCTTTACAAATGGGACCTTTAAACATTTTGTGACAAAATTGGATTCACATTCTATTGCCTACTACAAAGCTCACAAAGAAATGCATAAGTGGAAGATGCATGTTCCATTAAAAGACTACTTGGGAAAACATCATCCACGATATCAATCACGTTCTCTGGCCATCTAATCAATCTCTCGTCGGTGATGTAAATTGAAAGTTGTAAGTTGGGTCTCAACGTGTCTGTAATCAAGTACCGGAACATAAACCTTCGCAATGCTACTTGAAACATTTGAATAGGAATTTTGTGATTGTAGCTACTTGTTGTTTTGTCTTGCTGACTATTTACTTCCACCGCATTCTCCAATTCCTCCATCAATTGTGGAGTCAATGGAGACCTGAAAAAACATCCCCAACTCAAAACATAATTATCATCATCAAGCACATAAATAGGCTTGTACTAGCTAGCATTTTTCTTGTTTTCATCGATTTAGTCCAAATTTGACAAATCAACATTTTAAATAAAAAGGTTTATATATAAAGGCCATGGCATTTCAAGGATTAATGGCATTGAATGCAATTGATGGTAAATGCTAGCCAAAAAATGGATTGGTGATGAAGATGCATTCATTACCTGTAACAAGAATTCACTAGGCTTTGGACGCCTACACTTGCACAATCTTCCAAGCCTTCATACAAGCTCACAATATGTCGAAGTTGGATTTCATCAAACACTGACATTTCGGTGATTAAATGCGCATCTACAGCTAACCAACGTTGGCAATACTTGGCGAGTGGTTCAAATGGATCACCACTTGTGCGACACAAAAACCCAAGAAGGAGATCAAACATTGCTAAGTATTGCCCAACTCCCACAACACCTAAGTCTATTTCCCTTTGTATGCTTTGCATTGTTTCAAGTTGTAATGGTTCCTGTTTTATCTTCTTAACAACATCTCCAAGAATGGTTGCATGTTTGTTGAATGTTTCATGCTTGAACAAAAACTCTGACCACTCCTGTAATCACCCCATGGAAGACATTTGAATTAGCCACAATAATGATAATTTAAAAATTACTCAATTTTAGTACTTGAAAGTTTGATTTAGATAAATATCATTTTCTTTAAATGAGTCATTGAGTGCACAGTATTATTGTTGGCCCATGGTCATTACAATTGATTTTCCATATTCTAATTTTGAGGTGATCTTATTAGATGTAAAAAACCATGCAAATAAGTTTTTTAAAGCACACGAGGTAGGGTTTTTAAGCAATTCAGATTATTTATGTTAAGACTTCATTGAAAGGTAAATGTGTGCACCACACCCAACACTTTGTATTTTTTAGAAGAGGGTTTCACTAACCGCTTTGAGATGTGTTTTCCCAAATACAAGTCGATCACAAAATTGATTTTGGATGGTGGAATCATCATACAATGATTCAAGGCCATGACCATAACGAAGATCTGCCATGGCTGCTTTACATATCGTGTGTTCTACCCAACTATCCTCAAAGTCGATCACATCTTCCACCTACATTTATTTCCATGGAAACCCATTAGTTGATAATGGAGGTGAAGGAAACATCAAATCAAAATTTTAAAAAATCCCACATCAAATTTGTAAACCACCATCATGCACTGACCTTACACATTTGGACTTGAATTGATGATGCACCATGGTCTTCATTTTGATGATGGATATCAATTTTTTCAAAGCTTTCAAGCATTGCCACCTCTTCCAAAAAAATGTTTTGATGGTTACGAAGGTAATCGAGGATGGCTGTAATATAAATTCCTTGGTCACGAGGCTCCACAAGGCAAAGAGTAATGGGGCTTTCGAAACCCATAGCTGGAATTGGGTGTCTGAATTCTGTGCATTCAAAGCCATTGACTTTGCCCCGCACAATATTCCATGCTTCCGCAAACTTAAGAAACAAGTCCCTTAATTCTCTGCTTTGTATAGTTCATTGCATCCCACCCCCATTTGGATAATCAATGCACATATGTGATTAATCAACCACAATCAATGTATTTTATGTCTTGAAAAGAGTGATAACTTCCAACAATTTTTTTAATAAACAATACTAATTAACAACAAGCCTTCACATAAGAGAAAAAAATTCACTTACTTCTTTTCTTTGACCAAAGATCCCATGGTGATGGATGTGGCTTCAAGTCGTGTAATTTTGGAGGAAAGGAGTTCATGCATAATGCTTGAGAAACAAACAAGTGGCACCAAATGCTTGACATCAACTAATGTCTTTTGGTGATTGAAGACAACTTGAAGAAGAGGACACGATGAAATCCTCTTTGGATCTTGCATGTATGCAAACTTGAAGTTTTGGCCTGTTGGTGTGATTGTAATACGTGTCAAACTTGCTATAGCGGATGGAAAAGGTGATGTCAACCTCTCCTCCAACAATTCGGTTAAATTATGCCGCACACTATGTGCATGCAAATACTTTGTTGCCATGTCATGAACATTTTTGGAGGATACTATTTTCACTTGCATTTGGAATTCATCCTCCCAAGTTTTTCTTGCTTGTTGACTTGCCAACTTACCCATATTTGAAACTTTGGGGAGAGAAGCAATAAGAATGTGCAAGTATTGACATGTTATTTCACGGTTGCAGTGAAGGAGTTGATCAAGTTTTTTCAAATCCATTTCGATCATATCTTTAAGAAATGCAATGACCCTATTCATCTCTACATGAGGAGGAAGCTCCAAAAGCTTAGCCAATAATGTCAAATCTTGTTGACCCCTTAGTGCACCAATTAAAAGGCAATAATGAACAACAATCCGGAGTGTTCGGTAACCTTTATAATCCAAGCCACGCACTTTGTAAAATTCATCATGCGGTGCTTGACTATCCATAATATAGCCTGCAATTTTTAAAAAATATTATCAGAACACATGAACATTCATGCATGCCCCTTCCCCCCCCTAATGATGCATATGAAACCAAAAGGCAAAACAAGTTAAAGAATATTATATACACCTTCATCTGCATTGTTGATTGATAATTCTTTATTTCCAGACACAAGGTTATGATGTTGTCCACCGATTGGTTCTTTGCATTCAGGACATTTTGCAATTGATGCAGGTCGAGTGCAATTTCCAATTGTGTAAATATAACCACATTTGCATTTATACTCGGCCAATTTTTCCTTAACCAAAAGAGGCCCTCTTAATGCTGCTATCAAGCTATTGGGACATGTCAACACAAATGCCTCCTGTAAATGGTCACTTTGGAGTGTCATGTAACCCTGTAACACCCAAAAAATGAAGCATAAATGAACATCCATCTAAGTAATGGGCAAATAATTAATCTTTTTTTAAAAAATAATTTCTTGTGTAGTTATTTCAATAGATATGGTTTTTGAAATATCAAGGTATCAAAATCTTTATTTTATCAAAGAAAAAAATCACAACTTATAATAGGATTAATAAATTTTTAGACAAAGATATGTAGCTCAAAAGTGCACTAGAGTTTAGTTAGCTTTATTTACCTGCAAAGGGGAATCGCTTGGGAGTGAAGTCACTACCAAAAGAACATGCGTAAGGAGCACTTTGAATCTTAACTCATAGGTGTCCATTTCAGGTCTAAGCACCATAAATTGTGTACCCAAGAAAATGTGAATAGCTTCTCTCCATTTAGGAAGCCAAGATTGCAAGTTGTTTGCATTTATAAGCCATTGGGTACCACTAATTTCTTGTGGACTAAGCTCTCGAATAGCTTGGACAAGATAGAGCTCTGAAGCAATAGTGGTAGTTATGTGTGCTTGCTCCAACATGTTTGCTTTCTTGATCAAAGCTCGAGGGTTCTCATCTTGGCTGTAAATCATGTCCCACAAAGTTTTGCTAACACTTTCAAAACTTGTTGATGAGGAAGATGAAGATGATGCCAAATTGAATGGGTTGAATCCAAGTGGGCTTGTGACTTCTTTAAGCATTTCCCAATCAAACATACAAGCATATGTTTCCAATGTTTTGTTTCGTTGGCATTTGAAAGCTAAATGGCTCACATCAAGTATTGACATCCCATAGTGCACTTTCAGTACCTTCAACAAGTATTGTTTTGAAGCCAAGATGTAAGGTGATCCATGATTGCTGAATCCATCATGTAGAATTCTAGCAATGTTGTTTCCCACTTGCAGATGATGCAAATTTGTGTGCTTGTTTCCATGGACAACAAATAACTCTTGAGCAACAAAATCTAAAGTTGCTCGAACAAGAGCAATTGAACAAACGACATGAATACTTAAGGGCACATTCCCAACAAGCTCATCCTTTGCCTCACTTAAACGTTTGACAAAAGCTTCATATGACCAATCTTCAGTGTCTTCTCCCAACATTAATTTGTCTATAATCGTTGGTTGTATGGCTTCATAAATCGCATCACCAAGAAGGATATACGGTTGATTAGTTTTCCAATAACCACCATTCCCAAATAACGTGCAATAACCATTCATGAATTGTGGGCATCTAGGCTCATGATCAACAACACCACCAATAGTGTAGGACCAACTTGCCTGAACAATATGCAACATAATGTTTTTCATGGAGCATGTTGGGGCCATGCAATCAAATAGGAAATATGCCATCCTTGAAATCTCTTTGTTTGTGATCAAGATTTGAATCTCAAAAAGTTGATTGAAAAATGAAGCAAGGAAGCGGAACCATATTGCCCTTTGGGGTTCATCATCTTTGAAAGAATTGATGTCAAGTGTCATATTCAAAACCCTTTCTATTAGTGACAATGGACTATAGACCATGTCATGCTCTATGAACCATTTTGCAAGGCTTTCAAGACTCTCAGTTGTTGATGCGAGAGGGATGATCACAATACTTGCAAAGTCTCGTAATGTGCACAACATGAGCATGAGCAACTCATGGTTTGGTCCTTTTGATCCTGCAGCTAATGAAGATGCCAATTTGATTGAAATGTTTATTTGGTGAGTCCAGCTATGGATGCCTCCAGCTTGTTGGATGACTTGTTTGGTGGGTAGAATCCTCTTACAACATTCAAACACAAGAGTTTGATCAAAATTCTTTTTTGGAGACTTGTGTTTCTTGATCTCGGCAAGCTCATTGACAATATACTCCATAGGGAAACAAGTCGCTACTAAATGTGTTTGAGCAGCCAATCGTGCTCCCTTCTCCCACATAAGCATATGCATCTCAAAACCAGGACTTTGAATAGCCCCTGCCAAATTCTCTCTAAGTATCCACTCAAAAATCTCTGCTTCAGAAGCATGCATTTCATCTGATTTGTAGGGAGCATAAATTTTGGCAAAATCAGAAACGTAATCTTCCAAGTTGATTTCAATGCAATTAAAAATCAACTTCATCGATTCATCAATCGAAACTTTAACATCTTGTCCAATGTTGATTGGAAAAGTGAGTAGTGAATTTTGTTCTTGCTTGTTTTGTGTCATGCATCGAACTTGATAAAGCTCTCGAAATTTTTTTTCCACATGGTTGGCATACAATGGGCTAAAAGGGAGCAAGAGATGAAGAGGCGTTTTGATATTATAACCTTCTGGGTGAACTGGGATAGGAACAATTTCAAGACTTATGATTGATGGATCCATTACCATCATGTGCCAATAATGTTTCTTCGTATTATCCATGTTGAAGTATGAACCAAGTGCAGATCCTTTTTCCAAGATGTAGATCAATCTTGCAATTGGTTGACGAAGTTGTTCTTCTATGAATTGTCCAAATGCATGATGGAGGTTTGATGTGAGAGCAAGTCGACCTCGATTGTAAATGATTGCAGTTTGCCAATCTTTTTCAATGTTGACCTTGAGCCATTGAATTGCATGTTGCTTGAAGCACTTCAACAAATGTTCATCTGCACAAATTTTTCGTACCATCTCTTGGCAATGAACAGCTGAGTTCATCCCCATTGGGTACTTGATACAAAGGAAGCTCCATGTCAACACTTTCACCATCAAGCTTCCACTTAATGGAATCATTTCTGATTCCAATAATTCGGGGATAGTATGGTTTAGAAAAACTCTGCGAACACATAAAACATACATGATTTTTGTTCCATGAATAAGACCTTCAACCCAATACTTCATAAAAAATCCCATGACATCTAGGACTAATGTGCTTGCAAATATCAATTATACTTACTATGATATATGGTTGGTACATATACAAAATAGGTTTTAAAAAGATAAGTTTTCATACCTAATATCCATCTTTTCCTTTTGAAGTTGATCCAATGTAATTTGTTGCCATCCACTGAGAAATGAAAACTTGGATTGTGTTTTCTTGTCACTACGATGGCTATGTATGATGAACATAATGTGTTTTCTTGCATTGCCATTATTTCCTTGTAAAAATTCAGCTCGACCTCTTTCAACATGAGCTTTCACAAGAGGAATATGGTCTTTGTCTAATACATCATTTGCTCGTAAGACTAACATATTCGAAGAATCATTTTTGAACCAATTTTGAAGTTGGACTTGAAGTTGTTGTTCTGAACTAATGTCACCCAACTTCAAAATTTGTGCCTGCATTTATAATATAACATTTCTTGTCATTTTCATTTCAAAAATGTGAAAAAACAAAAATAAAATTATGATTGTGAAATTTATAATTTGGGTAGAATTCAATTGGAAGCTACCATCCCAAGAAATAAATTTTATGAATGATTCAAGTTCAGTAGGTTAAAGTATAAATAAAACTCACATTCACATTCTTGATATTGTCAAAAATATCATTCTTGATGTCCATATGGATATTTGAACATGTGTTAATAACAAGCTTGAAGCCCTTTTCATCATGCCATAATTCTTCCCTTTGCCCCATCTAAAAAAAATCAATCAATCAAGTAATCAAAAACATCGTTGATGTTGTCCAATACTATCGTCAACCATTTGGGTTGACAAATTATAATTTCTAGGCACTAGATGTTAAAGAGCTAAAAATAATAATTTCTAAGCAAATCTTAACATGGACCTTCCACAAAAGATTGATTTCAATTCAAAGAAATTATGAAAGGATAGGAAGGTCTTTACATATTCGTGAATGACATCTTGAAGAGATTTCTGGTTTCTTTGTTCATCAAAATATTTTCGTATCCATTTTGCTGCATCTGGTGCATTAGGTCGACTTGCTTTTGAATAATGTGCTCGCACCATACCATCCATATATGCAATTTGAAGTAAATCCTCTTTGCACCTATAAAAATATTTTAACAAAATCGATCTTGAGACACTTAACACATAGGCTAATATTTAATTTTACAAAAAAAATTCATGCAATTTGACAAACATTGTGAGAGAGTTTGCATCATTCCCATTTTGCATGTCGGTGTGTGAAGATTATCATACCAATCAAGAACAAGTGACTTGTAGTCTGATGTGTTGTTCTTCATGTCATTGAAATGGTGTAAAACCATAGACGGCAAGATATCAGGATAATAACCTGCAAACAAATCTTGCTCCTTGAACTCATGCATATTTTGGGTATATGAATCATCAATGTCAGCCATGTCGATCACCCATTTTTGTAGAATTTCAACCATCTCATTTTGCTCTTTGGATAACATGTTTTCATCGGTAAGGACTTGCTTTTCAAATCGGTTGAGGAAAGGAGGGTCAAGGTGTGGCACTTGACTTGAATCCACCACAACGATGCATCGAAAGTTGTCATGCACAAAACACATGGGGTTGCTATATGCATCAATTGCAATACGACAACTACGACGCCCTCCAACTACTCTATAGTGTTGGTTCAACATATCATAAAGTGATGACCATATGCGCTCCAAACCCTTAAGCAATATGCACCTTCACATTAAAGATACCCAAAACAAACACAATTGAAAAAGTCCATGTTAGAATTTATCACAAGAAGAACCATCATGATCATCCTTCCAACAGTTTGATCTTGTTGAACTTTTATGACAAACTTGTTGCTAATCAACAAGCCTTAGATGCTTATAAGACCATGGGCATGAAACATGAACTCAAAATGACAAATTCCCAATAAAAACCTTGAAATAACTTAGAGTACATATGTACCTGCCAGCTTCCATGTGCAGAATGATGTTACTAAGCATCATATATGCATAGTCGTCACTACAATCATCCTTGAATGAACTTCCAAAAATCATCACAAAATTTTCATCATGCCTTCGTCTATGTTCTAATATCCCGATTGCAGAATCTCCCTGAATTTGAAAGAAAAAGGAAAAATATCATATAACATTAGTTAACAATGTGAGAAAAAATCGATAGCAAAACAAACATTCACTTGTCAATGGTCAAATAATCAAAAGACAACAACAAATAGAATTTCCATTGAAAGCAACGCTACTCTTTGATTTCCACTAAAAACATCATTTGCTTACAGTAGTGATGAACATTAAATGTTTGCTTACAGCAGTGATGAGCATTAAGTGTCGAGCTTCCTTATCATCGAGATTTTTTTCCACTAGCTGAAGAACTTGGGGTGGATGTTGTAGCAAAATGTCATAATGTAAATTTTCTCGAAGAATTTGAGAAAATGTGACAATGTCATTTGGAGACCCTCCAAAATTTCTCCACACAGCTCTTGCAAGGTTTTCTCGGCTCCAATGTTGTTGAGTGTTTTGCTTCCCATGATGTAGTGACTTGATGAGGGAGTAAAAATCTCGAAGGCCATGGAAGTTTGGATGTGATTGACATGCTTGGTATTCATAATAAGATTTGACAAGACTTTTAAGTTCTGATATCAAGTTCCCATACAAAAGCCAACTCCCATAGCTTTGAAGGATAGCAACACTAGTGACAAAAAGATCATCTTCTGAAGGATCTGGTTGTGACAAATGGATAGCTCGATTCATTTTGGCAGCATCAAGTGACCAATTGCTTATTCCCACCACTGCAACTTGTTGTTCCCCATCTGGCTCTAAAAGCCCATGCAAAACCTACAAAAAATGAGTTTTGTTATGAAACAATTAGAATTGATCATATATCTAAGTGTAAGAAAATACCCATCATAAGAAAATATTCAAAATGTTTTAGATTACATGTTTCGACTCATGGAGGGGAAAAAAAGGTCCAATGATTTTCTTTTAAGAAAAATCACGAGTACCACCATCTAATGTGAAAGTAAAATTATATGAAAAAAATGTTTGTTTAGGTTTTTATAAATTTTGCTTATAATATGTACCTTAAGAGGGTTATTGCTTGAAATTTCTGCAAGCCCAACTTCATCAAGCACAACAACCACCACAACATTGCCATTCCTACTATCATTGACACATCGATGGGCTTTCTCAAAAACCTGTGAAAAAATACAAAATGGTTATGAACCTTTGCTTGAAAGTTGAAAGTGGTGCAAAAAGCTCAAGAAAAAAAACTAACTTGTTTATAGATTGATCTACTTGCACATTACCAAAATCCAACTACATACTTTAAAGGGTATTTAAGAAAACATCTAGATATATTAATAAGAAAAATGTTGCAATTTTTTGTGTTTAGTAGTAGATGATTTTTTTTTTGTTTTCTTTTACCTTGAGAATTCCTTCAGAGGTGGAACTCTCAGATCCTTGATAAGAGAGCATGTACATATGTGGCAATTGGCGAAAATATGGGTCCTTTGAATCTGTGCCCCTCAGGTTACTGCAATTCATTGTATTGAAAGACGCCAAAGAAGCCACCATCAACAATTTGCAAAATCAAGCACAAGACTAATTGAATTCAACTCCAAAAATGAAAAAATAAAATAAAATAAAAATTAAATTAAATTATATATATATATATATTTATGGTTTTCAACATGGAAATGCAAACCTGTAAATGAGTTGAAGGGAGAGTGTTTTGCCAGATCCAGGCTTTCCAACCACAAACAAAGGAATGCGGTTCAAGATGCACACAAGTGTCACAAACACATTTTCAAGAAGAGCTTGGTTTTTGGCAACACCAGGTGGAATGTCCATCCGATTCAATAAATCCATTTGTTCTTTTCTCAACCTCTCGACAAACTTCTCTGGCGTGAATTGTCTACAAGGAAAGAAAGCCCAAAAAAAAACAACACAGAGACCTATGTCACAAATAATAAAACATGGCAACCACAAGAAATCAAATGAATGAACATGACAAGTACTTCAACATCATTGATGATAATTCAATGATGATAATCTTTCAAGGTTTTAGATTGCCAAATGCTCTTTGTTGAAAGTAATGATCATGATCACGTATATTGGCCTTTGCCACCATAATTAATTAATTCATATTCAAAAGAAAAAAAAAACACAAGGATTTTGGTGTGGAATTAAAAGTGTGAATTACCGGAAGTTGATCAACCTCATGAAAGAGTTAAGTCTTGCTTTGTTCATCACATTAGCATACATCGTGCGATACTTTAGTCGTTCATTTTCAGAATCAAGGCGGTAGTAATAACAATGTGCGAATGCTAAAAGTGTAGCTCTTCGTGCTTTACTGCCTTGAGAAATAGCCTTGGTTGTCACTTTTGTATCATTGGTTTTTGCCATCAAGCGCCCTTCAACATCTATACAAAACCATTTGAAGAGGGAAATGCATCGACTCACATCCCGTAAACTCACACTCGCTTCCCCATGAAAGAGTCGAAGCATGGCTTGTGAATGTACCAACAATTCAACAAATGGGATGAAGGAAATTAGACTTGGTGTTGTTTCTTTCACCATTGTTGTAAGATATGCTCTTTCATCTAGTGTGCTGAGAAGTCCAAAATCGAATACATGAACAATCATTGCTTCTGGCAAGGGCTTCACGGAATAAGCCAAATTCATCAACCCATGTTGGCTAGGCTTGGTATTGTTTGAACTTTGCAAGATTTCTTGTGCTACCAAACCCACACGTTGTTTATTGGAATCATGTAATCTATATGGGTTGCAAGCAGCCAAAATGGTCAAATTCTTGTCAAGTGTTCTGCCACTTAGAACATGATGGCATATCAATCCATCCAAGAATCCAAGATGGTCACACGCATTTATTTCATCAAGAAATGCCCAAACCTGAAACAAGAACGTTGAAAGAGAGAAAGTGCATTAATGATTAATATTGTAGTTGTCGAAATAATTACTATTACTATTAACATTATACAATAATTATGACATAATGAAAGAATCAAATAAAAGAAAAAATTCAAGAGTAGAATTTGATTATTCGAACCTTTGTATTATGTACGGCTTCACTTTCTGCCTTTGCAACAAACTTGCGAATATCGTTTTCACTAGTACCAACATGGAGTGTCATACAAAAGAGCTTGACATCACAATATTGTGCCAAGGTCTTAAGAAGGCTTGTTTTGCCACATCCGGTTTCTCCCATGATCACGACTGGCACATGTGCCATCACTTTCTTGTATATCAATGCCATCTTCAAAAGGTTATCAGGTGTCAATACATAATTCGTTTTGTAAGTTGCTAGTTGTTTCGTGTGCAAAATTGGCCACAAGTATTCATACAACTCTTTTGAGTTCATAATTGAAAAGTCTTTAGGCTTTGTCTTCTCACTCCTAAGTTTTTGACTATCAATTAATTGTTGAATGGAGTGTGGGATGAATTCGACATGTCTATATAAAATAGTAATTGGTCCACCCATTTGGAAAAACAACATGACATGGTTACTATCAGACCATCGTTGTAATCCACCCATTCGAGCCACCATTGTTAGATCTGTCATTGTTGTTGCATGAGTCCTCACTGATCCATTAATGATCATGGGGTTAGTTTGTTGATGATCATGTAGCCAAGTTTTCACAGATCTTAATGAGAGATCTCGAGCACGATCCAAAATCGAGTTCACAAGGTTTGTTCGTGTTGTGTTCATTGCACCCATGAACGCCAAATTCTCCGGAGTGAAAAAGGCACTATTGCTCAACTCTCTCAATTGGTGAGCAGCATACCTAATGAACATTTCCAATATTGTGAATGATATTGAATCCACTTCTTGTACAAAGGCAATGAAATGTCTATTCAATAATTCCCGACAACGAGATGATTCGATTATCTCTGCACTTCGTCCAATTAGTCGAGAAAAATTTAGATTCCAAAAGTCGAGGTTATTTGCCTCCAATTGTACCAAGTAGTTGCACACTACTTGAATATCACTATCATCTTGGTCATTCACTTGGAAATTGGTTAAATCCCAAGTTAAATATTCTTGGCGAAACCACTTGCAAACCGGTAAGCTCAATGTTAATTGGTTGCCAAATGTATTTGCAATTTCAATAGCAACATTACTCGTTGGAAAATGGAAAACTCCCATGAGGTTTGATTTCAAGAAACCAATAATGAGGAGTTCAAACAACATCACATTCAAAGCTTCTGGATTTTGCACCATTGCAATATCAATGTGTAGGAGAGTGACAGGTTGCAAATTCAAATCTTTCAAGCAAGTAATGAGTAGATCCTTTGAAACCTCTCCACTCAAACAAATAGTTTGAAGTTTCAACTTCTAAATCATGATATTCAAGCAACACCCAACCCCACCCCCCACATTTTTGTGAGTCATTATTAGACAATGATGCATTTAAATCCTTGACCCATAAGAAAATATATAATTTGAAAGCAAATAAAAAAATTGATTCATGCAAAAGGATCATGGGAAAGTTGAAACTTTCATTGTGAATTAAACATGGAAAAACTTTAAGGTGTCAACAATTGCTTACATGATTATTAGAGTTGGTATGAATCAATGTTGTTTTCCCCATGCCAGGGAGGTTGGATGTCACAGTCCACATTTTGGAGCATTCCTTAGGAAGCATTTCACGAAGTGCATTGACATTGCAAGGTGTGTGATAGGTCAAGCGGATATTGAGGTTGCAAGAAAGATTTTGCAACAAGTTGGCTGACTTGGAACATGACACCAACACCAAATTCATAGTTGTTGCATCTGCTGGTGGCAATGCCTCTTGTTGACCAACTTGGTGTTGGCGCCACTCCTTGACCATTTCTTGAAACATTGTGAGAAATTGCGTTTGGCATTCCAAGGATAATTTTTCAACATATGCAACAAAAAATAAAATTGTGCCTTTGCCACATAATGGTGGTTGTTGTTGTGTTGCTTTCATGTCTTGGAAACATCTTAATAGCAGTAAATTGATTTCCTCCCATACAGTTGTATGACTGCAAATGATGACGTTGCTTGCATTTTGTGAAAGACACTGGCCTTGATCATGGAAAAGTGTGGCCACGACATTCAACTCGTCTTGTGGGTTTTCCACAAGTACTAATTTGAATGGTTCTTCATCTTTGGCTATTGATCCTATGCCATGCAATTCTAAACCCAATGATGTACTTGAGGAGCTGGGTTGAGAGATTAGTGACGTACTTGAAAAGCTAGGTTGAAAGATTAATGGCATTGTTGAGCTTGACATTGATTTCTCCATATATATTGTGTTTTCCAACACAGTAGCAATCGTATGCAAACAAGCTGACAAGCAACGCTCTTTATCTTCAATTTGCTTAGAGTCGTTCAATTGCTCAACTAATGTAGTGAGCATGAGTTGTTGTGCAAGATTTTTGGCAATAATGAAGTTTTGTGCAGTGTAATCCATGATTCCTGTCCATGCGAAAAGCTCCAAGCAACTACGTAGTTTTGTTCCTACAATTGATGATATCGTGTCCTCATTGTCTATCAATGCTTCTAGAAGTAACCGAAGTTCAATGGAACGAAAGTAATTCAGACATGGATGTTGATTGCGTGCCATGAATATGTTTGACTTCCAAGTTGCAAGCTCAAATTCCAAAAAATTGGTGAGTTGTCGCAAGTTCAATAATCCAAAAACTCTCTTATCAAACTTTGCATAACTAAAATGACCACATTGATGGAGCTCTGTGACAAAAGCAATGAGCTTTTCGACAACATTCACATGTTCTATAAAGTCTTTGGCCACTTCCTCTGTCGTATGCAAACTTGTAATTTCATCAGCATCGCCCCATTCAGACCCTGTGTTGAATGTCCAACACAATCAAAAATTATGAATTACACCATCTCTCAAGGCAAACACATCATACAATAATGTTCCCTTAAATCTTGATTCTATTCATAAACATACCAAAATATCAAATTCCCCACTTTCATTTTAGCTTTCAAAAATTTGAACAAAAACATGTAGTTCATCCAAGACGTGATGAAATGAAGGGAAAAAATCTTGTGTTGTACATAAAATCATCACCATTTTATGCAAGTGCAAATCCCAAACTTATGACCTTTGAACAAAAAAGAATCCTTGAGTTAGTGATAATCATATAGGATATTCCATGTCATGCATACCTAGTGTTCGTGTGGTTTTCAATTTCTTTGTGTACATGTTCTGGGTGCTGATCACCAAACGAGCTCGACTTCGGAGATCTAGCAATTCTGCTCCTGTAAATGTATCTCCAAAACCAGACGAATTTAGATGTAATCCCAACACATCAAAATCCTTGTCGACATCACCAATGCCTCCCACATCGTATGAGCTCAAGAGACCTTCAAAGCTTAAGCCCTTGGTCGGTTGAATGAATTGACCAAAATACTTGGAAATCTTGATAGAAATGTCACATTTGGAATCTTCACTAAACTTGACATGGGGGTTGACAGCAAACACAAGTGCTGCCATGTCAGTTTCAGTGAGGAAGCCCTCATCTTTGTTGCTCGCAAATTCATTGAAGATTCCACGAACCTTTTGAGACCAAATGTGGTCATGTCTTTTTGATCCTTTTGAATTTGAAAAAGAATTACAAGATTGAGCATCAACCTTTGATGATGTATTTTGAGCATCATCATCTTCACATTTGAGCTCAAGCTTACATATGCCATCAATGATAGTGAAATTATACCATCCATTCTTGAGAATACGACTGATTTGATCATTTGTCTTATGACCTCGATTTGCAACAGATGAAAAATATTGGCGAAGTGCATGTGCACCTTCATTGCATTTTTTTAGCTTTGGAGCAAGATGGTTTACACTGATACTTGATGTAGTTGAAGATTTAAGCTCCATCGAAATTGCTGCTCGCAATTCTTCAAAACATGGTGCCTCTGAACCCAAGATAGGACGAAAAATTCCTATGTAGAATAAAATCCACAAAACCATGTTACACAATTTCAAGCTTAATAAAAGAGCTAGCAAGATGTCATGAATATTCAAATTAACTAGCTCACAAGGGCCCAATTATACAACCATTATAACACATCATTACAATTACAACAACACAAATCTATTTTTCCATGAGTATAAAGTCTAGTGACATACTTTGTAGATCAATGAGATCTGCAATAACAGCTTCCCATGTTTTATCCTTCCATGAATTTTGATTTTCAACTGCATCGATTAGATGTCGAAGGTCCTCATTAAGAGTTTCTCGAAGAAATGCAATGAGAGGCCCAGCTTTTGCAAGCTCTTTGAAAGTGGATTCCTCTTCCTTGGAAAAGAGTGTCAACACAATGTGTCCATCTTGCTTGAGCATGTCTTGGAAGATTTTCAATGAGCATAATGGAGTGCATTGGATCACAACATTGCGGATTTGGGACACAACACCTCCACAATCCTCATCAAAGCCCAACACACTTGCAACTTTTGGCAAAACATTGATTAATTCCCGTTTTGCTGTGATATTAACCCAAGATTCAATTTGTTCAAGTATGTTGAATTCCTTCCTTGTAATGTGATGGGGGTAGAGAAGGCCTTGAGCCTTTGGGTCCTTCATGCCCACTTGATGCCTTGCAAGCTCAAACTCCATCTCCATGTGCTTTTCTTGGACTCCATGCAAGAGGAGACATAGATGTTCCATTTTGATCTTCTCAAGATCAATGTTATTCCCAATGTAAGTTGCCATTTCTGTCTTATAGATTTCCACTACATGGGGCACTAAATTCATTGCAACCATGGAAAATGTGACTCCAACATGTTGATTCTCTTGATCACCTTTGAACCATTCCTCTTGGGCTAACATAAGCAAAAGGTTTGAGAAGATTGTTGATTTATGCAACTCAATAAATGGATCTAAATACTTGAAAAGCAATTGTTGAACTTCAATAGGCCAATGGTTGAGGAATTTGGTTTCTGCCACTGTAAATTTGCCCCAACACTCTTGTCGTTCAAGTAGCCATTGATTCCACTTCACCCAGTCTTCAATCAAAAATCCGTTCTTCTCTAGTAATGTGCATATGTTGAGGACTAGGATTTCAAATCCTTTGAGTTGCTTTTTGTAGAGATCCAATTGTTGGTGTGCCAATTTTGTTGCCAACACAAAGTCCTCTCTCCCAAGGGTTTGGAAAATGTTTTCCCACTGTTGGGTTGAAAGGTATGTTTCAATTAGTGATAAACTCACTTCACCCGATAGTAGCAAATTTCCAAGAACGAAACATGAATCACAACCCAGTGTGAAGATTCTGTGTTCTTGCATGATTTGCGGACAGTTTTCAATTTGCACAAGGAGAGTGGCAAACCTTGATCCCACGATGGTCTCAACCGGCTTGTGACAAAATCCTGGTTGCAAAAAATCGGCGTGATTCTTCACAAGGATGTCTAGGAGCGCGACACACAAGCGTGCTTGCATCCTAAACTCACAAAAAATATGAGCACACCAAATTAGTTCTTCTATAAGAATGACTAATAATTTCCAAACTTTTGTCAGCTCATGAAAACATTCGACAAACAACTAGGTCTTCAGATTTAAACCTATGGCAATAATTATCCTCAACACTAGTGCATCTCATCATCATTGGGTAGTCTATATGAGATTGATTGATCAAGCATGAATTCAATAGGGATCATGCAAAAGGGAAAACTCTCATCATGATCACTTACGGATCTTCAATACTGAATGTGCCAGCAATTCTTTCGCAGCAAATGGATCTTAACACATTCATGCAAAGCTCATCGAGATCATTATCATGGGATGTGCATCCAAGTTGACTCTCCATCATGGAAATGGCCACTTTTTCATATTGTTGTTGAATGAGGGGTGATGCTGAAATCCTTAGAGTATCAGAATTGTTAAAAGCAGTAGAATCAATTTCAAAGAAATGTGGAAGGCTGCAGCAGTACTCTTGGGCCATGGAAACAGCTAAGATAGCAAAGCCTTCCACACTTGCTCCCTTGGCATGCAAACCAGTTTCATTGATCTGCTGAGCCAAGGTAAGAAATTGGAGTGGAGAGTGAGATACCAACAGCATTGATCCATCTGCACCTGCTGCTAGCTTCCGAATTCCCCTAGAAACTGCCCCATGTAACCAAATTCTTAAAACCTCACCATACACAAGCTCACATTCACCGGTTGCAGGATTGAGAAATGTGGAATGCAAGAGCTCGGCCATTGCAGTCCTCCCCATCTCATACAATTTCGAGGTGGGTATTGTGGCCAACTTGGTGAGCAGTTGGATTTCATTGTCAAGAAATGGCAAATTGAATGTGAGTGGGCACTTAATCAGAAGTGTCAAGCTGCTCAGGATCGAGTGCTTTGGCATTCTACTACTAAGGAACCCAGTGTCATTCTGTTGCTGTAGGACTTGTTCTTCCAGTGCAAGAATATTGAGGAAAAGATTGGTAATGTTCCTCCGAAGAATTGGCTTCAAGGACTGCTCAATGTCATTTGAACCTACCTTCATTGCTGCCTCAAATTGCTTCTGTAACAATGGAAGGGACATCCTTTTCTTGGGCTCTTCTAGTTGTTGATTCAAAAGCTTTGAAAACCATACGTGGAGTGCATTTCTCTGCACCAATTTGATCTCATCAATATCATCAACAAATGTGACGTCTTGGTGATCTAACACATTTGCAACCCATGTATGCAAAATTGGAGCTGCTTCACAGAATGCAAAGACTGTAGGGGCAACCTCAAGTGCTCTCTTCAAAGCCATGACTCTCAATGCCTTGCCATCAAGTGCTTCACATAAAATAAGAGATTTGATTCCTTCAATGTAGTGCATTTGCACTCTTTGAAGCTCAGTGGAGCTCTTGGCATTATCCATGAGCCGCAACTCATTCCATTCGGAAAGGAACTCCCAAGTAGGATCCAGCTGAACCAACACGTCAAGATGTTGAATCCACACCAATGAAGATGGTGACACATTCTTAACAAGAGATGCAACTCCCCTCCGAAAAGTCATCCCTGCAGTTTCCATTGGAATGGGAATCTGTGGACCCCTGGATTGATCACCAAAGAATCTGCAAAGGATCATGAGAGCATGAAGGTAGGCATTGGAAATATGTTCTTGAGGTATGGCCTCTTCACGACCTTGGAGCTTCTGAAGCTCCCACAAGAGATCCATCAAAGCTAAGCTTAAAATACCCGATTTGGGATGGGATGCCATAAGGAGCTCTTGCTGCTGCTTCTCAGTATAATTATTGGATTTCAGGTCAAGAAATTCTTCACCAATTTTGGTTGCCCATTTCATCACTTGATTCAAAATCTCCAATGGCCAAACAGCCGATCGACCATTAGTACCAATACAGATCATGTTGCTCCTATGATTTGACGGTCGATGGTAAAAGTACTCACGAAAGCATGCTTGTATGTTTTCACAATCAGCAACTTCAATCATCTTGGTTAAGACAGCTAGCCACATGTGCAGAGGCAATTGACCTTGACTAATCAAACCATTGGGAACTGCCACTTCAAACTGAACAAGAGCTTGACGTATATGCGAGTCATCGGTGATTGTTGTATACTTTGTTTCTGAGCCCCCAAATAGCCTCGCAAACTTAGCAGCAGAAACAATGGAGGATTCTCTGTACGGATCATCATCGTCAACCTCAATGTCCTCTGCTTGTATCCGATATGAGACATAACCCATGTGCAGATCTTGTGAGGAGATTGCTAATTTGGTTGAGAATGTCCATGCCCGCACTGAAGAAGGATGGAGCCCCTTCAATAACGGGCGTTCAAGGGTCATGTCATGGTACTCTCCATCATCTGCAGCCTGAGAAAACACAACATGCACAAAACAACAGAAAACTTTGTTGATCAAGCTTTCCATCTATTGATGAGTGCATACAAACAATATGTGGGATTCTGTCTATCAGACTAGTCTCTAAGAAGATTGACTTTCAGATATGAAAATTCTCACCTGAAAAATTCGGGCTTTGATTCCCACAATTGATTTTGGGGTGAGAAGGAACAATTCAAGGTCACAGATGTCAATAGTTGTCTCCTTTGGTGCTGCTGGGAGCATGAGTTGTTGATCATATGCCAAAGGAGCCCTGAGCTGATGATGATGCCTTGCATGTTGTAAGCTGGTTGAGGAAGAATGAAAACTACAGAGAGCTGGGAGGAGCGGCTGCTGGTTTCTCAATGCACTTGTTGGATGTGACAAATTCGACAATGGGAGATGAAGACTGTTGAAACCAACAGGATAAGAAGAGACTGTGGAAGAATTGTAATTTGCATTACTTGCGTTATGTGAGGAAGAAGAAGACGAAGAAGCATTCAGCTCTAGAATTCCAGCTGGTGCTGAATCATCTAGAGAAGAAGAATTGAAAGAAGAAAAGGCCTGATTTACAGAACTAGAATGGATTGAAAAAGGTTGATCAGACCAAAGCATACAATCATCCTCGTCATCTTCAGCAATCTCCTTCAACTTGTTGAACTCTGCTGCTGGAGTGGAGACTTGATGATGATCAGGGTTGAGAGACATCATACTGGAACTCTTGGGTTGTCATAAAAGCTAGCTAGCTCTGTAGAAAATACTAGAGACCACAAGCATTGCATATGCACTACCAAGTCCTTCTCTTCCAAGGGAATCTATCTATCGATCTATCATCACAAGAGTGAGAAGTGGCAAATTTTCACTTGGGGATTTCAACATCTAGAATAATCTCTGGAGGCAGAAAATGAATTTTTTTTGTATGTTCAAAGAGAAAAAGAGCAGCTGCAAAACAAACTAAGCTTTTGTCATAGCCTGGAAATTCACAAGGGTCAACTCAGAGCTGCAATCAATGATGATGGTGGCTATTTCTTTTGGGACCCAGGGGCATGAAGAACTGACTAGGGCAGTCAACTCTTTCAAACTGGGAAGAGAACTGAGTGACTGACAATCAATTGTAGTGCGAGAATGAAGCATGATTTTGTCCACTTCTTCTTCACAATTTCCTTTCAAGATCTTTCATCAAAAGTAGTCACTGATGTGTCGTAGCAAACATAAAAACACCCAATTCTCCATTGATCCCAAATTCAAGTGCCTGCCTTACTCTTCAAACATCAGTGAGTGCAATTCCTGAGAAAACTGAGGCAGTACAAAAGTGAATGCTAGAAACTCTGTGCTTGCTTGCTTGATTGCTTGAAATTGAAATTCCAATTCACTTCCTTCAGACGAAAGAAACAATTTTGTCAGGCAACAAACTAAAATTGTAGCCAAAATCAGACCTCTGTGGAATTCATTGAAAGGAAATTCAACACACATGATGATGAGCCTGTTTTGTGTGTACATTCATTACAAATTAGCTCTGAATTCTGCCCAAAAACAGAAAAGAAAAAAACATGCCAAGTCTGACCCACAAGCCCCTCTTCTTCTTCCTGTACACAAGAAGAGGACAGAGTACTACTCCCAAGAGAAGAAGAATCCCATTTCCCTCTCCTCCTCCCCCTCTTCTTCCTCTTCTCCACTACCACCCACCCAGCTTAAATTTCCTCATCTCCAAGAATCCAAACAAGGGAGAACATCTAGATGGTCGTGTGAGTTAGTGTGATACCCAAAAGGGAGGGAAAAAGAGAGAGAGAGAGAAGAAGCGAATACAATATAGAAGCTGCAAAATTCACGAGAAAGAAAGGCATACAATTAATTGCTGCTGCTGCTGCTGCTGATGATCATCAGTCATCATGGGGGGAAGAAGCTCCTGCTGCTGTTGCTACTGGTGGATTCCTCAATTTATGGCTTGCTGGCTGGCTGGCTGGCTTCAACAATTTGATGGCTGCTGGTTGTTGGTTTGGTGAATTTGATGTAAGCCTAGTTCATGGATTTATAGTGCAGCAAGCAAGCAAAGACGAAGATGAAACTGCGAAAGTTCGCATCACCGTCCCCCGATAAAAAGATAAAGAAAAAGAAAGACGACGATTTGGGGCGAGTGTCGGGGAAGGAAGGAAGCAAGCAAGCAACGGTGGGAGAAATAAATAAATGCCTCCATTTCCTCCATTTTTCCTGAGTCCTTACTCCTCACCATCGACAAATCAGCATCATCTGTCATCAACAAACAAACAAACAAACCGACTCGTCCTCTGGTACTACTAACTCAAACAAGTAGCTAGCTACACACTTGCTTTTATTGGAACAACCAAAACTGCCACACCAACACTCGGCGTCATGATGCTTCTTCTCCCATCCTTCTTCTTCTGCAACAACGCCCACTTTTCTCTCTCCCCCCGACATCCAAAGCAAAAACAACGAAATTTACTGAGTACCTCTCATCTCTTCTCTCTCTCTCGCTCTCTCTCTCTCTCTCTCTCACAAAGTGCTTTTTGGCCTTTGCCTTGGTAGGCAAGCATATTATTGTGTTCAGATTCATCATAGAGTATAGTAGCTTAAGGGATTTTCATAGGCCCCTAGGTAATAATAATAGGTCTCTTTTTATATAAGGATTTTTGAAAGATGATATATTTTGGCCTGTGTGTTGAAACTTGAGATTAGTTATAATAGAGTTATAATAATATCTTGAAGGATTTTGGTTTCTTCTATTAGAGGATTTTTTTGAACATTATAGTTTTTTTGCATGGTAAAATATTTGAGTTTCCATACTTCTTCTTTTGCCTTAAAGATACTTCTAAAATGTAAATGGCAAGGTCACACACCCCTTGTTCTTTTGGTAGCCAAAGTGGCTATCCTCCATAGGAAAAAGATTTAGCCAAATATGGCTATAAACCAGTTTTTTAAAGATTTATTATTATTATTATTTTTTGTAGCCAAAGTGGTCATCATCTTTCATAGGAAAATGTAGAAAAAAGTGGCCATTGTCCTTAGGAAGATTTAGCCCAAAATGGCTATAAACCAGTTTTTTAAGGATTTTTCTCTCTCTCTCTCTTTTTGGTAGCCACAGTGGCCATCCTCCATAGGAAGAGGATTTAGCCAGATATGTCTATAAACCAGTTTTTAAAAAAAATTGTAGCCAAAGTGGCCATCATCATCCTTAGTAAGATTTAGCCAAAAATGGGCTATAAACCAAATATGAAGTACAAATCTTTAATCATCCATTTTTGTATTTTTTGTCTACACACTTTTAAACCAAATACAAATAAATAATTTTCTCCCTCACTTCTGACTATTACAAACCTCCAAAATCACTTCATTTTCTCTGAATTTTGAATTTTTCTTTTTGTCCAAATTTCACAAATTAAAAAAAACCTACAACTCTTTCTCTCTCTTACTTAATCATCTCATCATTAACTTTTCATTAATCCTCATCATCTCACCTTCATGAATCATCATCATCATCAACTTCTTCTTCTCACAAATCCTCATCATCTCCTCCTCGTCGTCATCATCATCTTCTTCTCACTATCCTCGTCATCTCATCAACATCCTCATCATCTCATTATCGTACCTACTAATGTTTTGGCACAATGTTTTTCTTTTTCAATTTTGTGATGTCGCTCAAGCAACAAAACATCCATAAGCATATTTAGCCAAATTTGGCGACTCAAAATATGAAAGTAGAAAATCTTAAGCACCCCTTTTGTTATATATTTGTAGGCAATTGTGACGACTTTTTGGTGATTAAAAAAAAACTAAAAACTAGATTTTGGGTGAACCTTTTTTTTCCTTTCAAAATAGAGAATTTGTGACAGAATATTCCTTTTTCAAAAACATTTCTTTTGCCAAAAATCTCCAAACCCATCTCCACTCTCAATTGGAAGAGAGGTTTCAGCTCCACCCATCCACTCACATACCGAGATCGGAGGTTGTGTGTAGGGTATAAAACCCTCAGATGAGGGCAGGCGTTAGGGGGAATAAAAGTCTGTGTGAGGTGAAGCTCAGCTCTCCGGCCCAATTCGAGTATAGCACTTGTGTGAGTGAATTGCCCCACCCAGCAAATCGTTTCTTCGTGAAGGGATGCAACCACAATACATCTGGTTGTTTAAGGGGATGGGGGCTTCATGAAAATGGGGGCAAGCTTTACGGAAAATGTGTAAAGCTTTTGCACAGCAAATGCAACACCCGTCGTTTGTGTGACGTGACACCCGTCATGTTAAATTGCCCTGATGCGACACCCGTCATGTTATTGTGCAATGTGACACCCATCATCATGTTATTGCCCCATGTGACACCCGTTATGTCATTGTTTGACATGACACCTGTCATGTTAGTGCCCGATGTGACACTTGTCATGTCATTGTGTGATGTGCACACCCGTCATGTTATTGCCCAATGTGACATCCATCATTGCTCGATGTATGTAACGTGGCCTCCTAGTACATTGACAAACATCTGCCAGGTTTTTGCATAGTAGCAGTGTGTAATCATAAACCTTAACCCAGAAAATCATCAATTTTTGTGATAAACTGAGTTTCCTCCTATCTTTCCTGAGTGCCTCCAATGTTTTGTTACATATATTTTCACTCCTACTTGTACGGTTACTATAATTAGTTTTGAACCTTCTGTTGAACCTTCTCCATTAAATGCTGAGTTTCAGCACTTCATACTCAGATTTAATAAAATTTCCTTACTTTGCAGACACCACTGAAGGAGGGGTTTGAGGGTGGAAGGGGGCCCAAAGACAGGGTCACCTTATGGATTTCTCTAATATATTTCAGTTTAGGTTCTAGTTCCAATAGGGTATGTTCAAGCTCCATCAAAAGGTTACCCACACAGACCAATTTTATTTTAATGAGAGGTTGGTCACACGGTCTAGTTAAGTTCCAGTTCCAACAACAGGCTGAGCCACAATAACTAATTTTCCTACTACCCATCTACTTGTGTGAAGGACTTACTTGTTTCAGAATGGGTCAATAAGGTGAAACCAGATGTTAACATAGTAGAGGTTAAGCCACATCCGAGTCATAAGAGGCATTCAGTGGATGGTGTGCTGGTGGGTGCTGGTTCACTTTGCGCCATCACCAAAGTACAAAACATCATCCTTAGGTCAAGGCCAATGCTACACACACACACAAAAACAATGCCAACTTGACACATCAAACAAGTTGGTGGAAGATAATAATTGGAAGAAGGAAATTGTTGACACATACCCAAGTTGATCAAAAGAGGACAAAGGAAGGATAATATTATATATGATATTTTATACTAAAAAGTTGAATCATGTTTTTTGGGTATTTTTTTACCGAAAATAAAATAATGGAGGCCCAAATAAGACATGCTCAAATAATAGTAATAATAGTAATAATAATAATAATAATTTGTGTATCAATAAGATGTCACTCTAAGGCAATGAATACTCTATTGAGACATGCTCCGAGGCAAGGACTACACATTCACATGGTTGGACAACACCTTAACACACTAGAAGTAAGTAGCTTGAACCTTATGGTCAGAAGAAACAGGTGATCTCCGAGCACATTTTTCCAATTATTATTAATGATTTAGGATGAGCTTAAAAGGCCATCCTTAAAGCTCTAAGAGTAAATAAGAGGAGGCATAAATGATTTGATACTTCACTTATTTTGGAGATTTATTTAGTTAGGTATCTTATTTTAATTTCTTCTAGTTGTGCATTTTTTTTTGGTTTAGTTGGAATTTTAAAATGGTTTGTAACATACGTAAACTCTCTCATTAGTTATATAGTGAACAATGTAATTTGAAATGCAATATTATCAAATCCAAATAAATTATTAAATATTATCATGGCATGGCCATCATGTATTTCACACCATTATTATTAGAGTTATCCTGAAAGTCAGGACGACTTTGGGCTCTTGTTTGGAGGTCAAATTCCTACTTCATCCCCAATAATTGGATAGAAAGAAAGAAAAAGTCAGTGAAACTAGGTACTATTATTTAATGGAAACTAGGTACCCACTTCTTCACTAGGTACTATTATTTAATGGAAACTAGGTATCCACTTCTTCATAGGATATGATTCTCATAATATTTGATTCTATGAAGAGTACAAGTAGCAAAAGCCTTGGGATTTTGTTTTATTTTCCTTCTTACTATGTTGTTTTTTTTTAATAAAGAAAATTGTCCTCAGATTCAAAAAAATGAAAGATAAATGATTTTCAAGTTGAGATGATTTTATTTAACAATGTATATTATTGGATGAATGAATGGAGTTGATTACAAACATTAAAAAAATGATATTGGGTTAAAGGAGCCTATTGTGATTGCTTTACAAGCAAAAATAAAAGAGTGACAATTAAATTGGGTCAATGAGTTTGGTTACAAATACATAAATGATATTAGATCAATAGGTTGAATACAAACACAAAATATAACAATATTATATAAATACCTTTTCCACATTTGGTGATAAATTTTTAATTTTATTTTTTTTAAATGCCAAAGTTTCTAGAAGCTTGAAACATCGAAAGTAAAACAAAATAATATATTTTACATCGATTTCAAAATTTTAAGACTATTATGGCCCATTTATTACGTTTGTGGATTGTATTTCAAGATGCTTGCACCCAAGAAGAGCTATGATAAGGAGAGGAAATTGAGCAATATTTTCTCTTTTTAATAAATTTTTTTTTCATAAACATTAATTACAATCATCAAATATTATTATCAAATATTTTTATTCCAACATACTACTAAGTCAGAAAAAATATATAAATTATGATTTATTTTTTAATTGCTGAAGCCAAATTTGAAAAATAAAAGAATTATTCAACACCTAAGTGCCAAACTAGATATTGTAGTCAGATTTTCTTCTTTTTTTTCTTTTTTCAATTTTGTGGTCTTGAAAGTTTTACGATTTCTTTCCCAATTTTTTTAGCAACTTTTTGGTATTTTCACTGAAAATCATTCCCAAAATTCCAATTTTTTTGTCACTTCGGTGCGAAAATTAAATTCACCAAAATAAATAAAAAGAAATACTGAACTACTAATTATAATAGTAAAAATGATTATTTAAAGAGATGGCAACTTCCGCGCAACACAAAGGCACATGGGAAAAGGAGGTAGGTGACGCGACTACATAATAATTTCAGAACCCGAAAGAGGTACTTTTAACTTAGGTGACTCGACAAGTTAGGTGACTCGACAAGTTTAGATTCATCATATTTTTGGGTTTATACTCCTCGTGATCTCGTCCCAATCAGCCGACCAAATAAACTTTGTGTTCGACACTCTAATGACTTGGTCGGTCATATAGGATATTTCAACGTAAGTCAAGCCGGTCGGGGACGGAACCCCACAAATGGCAAGCAACCAAAAAAAAAATTCAACCTCACAAGGTCATATAATATTTCAAAGTAAGTGGGGGACGGAACTCACAAATGGCAAGCAAACAAGATTTGTCGACCCCACAAGGTCATATATTATTATTTCAAAGTAAGTCGGGGACCCCACAAGGTCATATATTATTTCAAAGTAAAGTCGGGGACCCCACAAGGTCATATATTATTTCAAAGTAAAGTCGGGGACGCAACCAACAATTGGCAAGTGACAGACGTTATGGGTCACCACGTCAATGATGATCCTCTTTCCCTCACCGAGTCAGAGATTGTGCATGTTCCACGCATCATCAACAACAAAGTCGTAAATTACGGATTTTCTTTTCCCAGGTTTCATGTTTCCCCCCCCCCCCCTCCGCCCACCCCCACCCCCCCCCCCCACACCCCCACCAACCCTCACCCCCCCCCCACCACCCCCCCCTCCCCCCCCCCCCCCCCCCCCCCCCC
>Ga0116227_10000107_pt1 | contig 138345 bp, 129 predicted proteins | sample S1TSphgellanicum_FD_89693 | JGI IMG/M metagenome (GOLD analysis project Ga0116227, IMG submission 89693) | Host-associated microbial communities from peat moss isolated from Minnesota, USA - S1T2_Fb - Sphagnum magellanicum MG | ecosystem: Host-associated > Plants > Peat moss > Unclassified...
AAGCCGCTCATAGCCGCGGAGGCTTAGTTACTTTGGCTTGATCCAAAGTAACCAAAGATCAAGACAAAAAGATCCTTCCCCCCACAGGCAAAACACCCAGGCCCGCGCTTTTTGTCGGGCATTCACCCGCTTTTGATCGCGGTTCATTAAAATTATTTCTTTTATTAATACTGGATTACTTTTCGTTTCCCCGTCATTAGAAAAGCTTCGGGTGAAAACGGACAGAACGATGGTAGCCTTGTCTGGTTGCGGGGCATAAGGAAATTTTGCAGAAGCATAGAGGCTAGGAGCGTGCGAAGCAGGGCAAAAGATTCCAGCCCAGGTTCTGTCCGTTTGCAGGGTAATGGCCATGTGCGGTAAAGAAGCATGTCTAATGACTAGCCTTTGGTCCTTTTGTGGCGTAGACAAAAGGACTAGGGCTCCGCGCCCATGAGCGGCTACGAACGATATTCACGCCATACAATAACCGCCATATATAGTCTGGAACCCCTATGCCTCTTAACAACACTTTTCCTATATTTACCCTCATGCAACCTACCACTCTCATCATCCCCGGCCTTGGCAATTCCGGCCCCGAACATTGGCAATCTATCTGGGAACAAAAGTTCAATTTCACCCGGATCGAACAGGCTGATTGGGAAACACCTGTTTGCTCCGATTGGGTCGAAAACATCAACAGTGAAGTAAAAAAGTATGATGCCGCTAATGTAATTTTAGTTGGGCATAGCCTGGCGTGTACTACTATTGCATATTGGGCGCAAAAGTTCAATATAAAAATCAAAGGCGCATTATTGGTTGCACCAAGCGACACCGAGGCCGATACTTATCCGGTAGGAACAACCGGCTTCGCCCCTGTTCCGTTAATAAAACTACCATTCAGATCCATAGTAGTAGCCAGCACAAATGATTACTATGTTACTATTGACCGCGCAAAATACTTTGCCGATAGCTGGGGAAGCGAATGGGTAAATATTGGCGACGCGGGCCATATCAACTCCACATCGGGCCTTGGTGAGTGGAAACAAGGACTGGAATTATTAAAAAACTTGAGTAGCTAAACAGCTATTGAATAAATAATTACTATATCTTTATTTTTTAGTGAGGCATTCTCTGCGGTATTTACAAAAAATGAAGTTATTCCATTTAAAACAGCCATCATTTATTCTGCTATTATTGCTGGCAATGGCCTGTTTTTTTACGGCATGCACCAAAAAGAACATTACACCCATCACTACCCGGTACAATGTAACCGGTGGCACAGGCACAACAACCGGTATCGATACCATTAAAGCCGATTCAATGGCATCTTTCAATGCCCCTACCGCGCTGGCCCTGGATGCTGCAGGCAATATTTACGTGGCCGATTATGGTAATAACCTCATTCGTAAAATAAGCACAACAGGCGTGGTTAGTACTGTAGCAGGTAATGGCAACCAGGGTTCATTAAACGGCCAGGGCACAGCATCATCATTTAACGGGCCAACCGGCTTAGCTGTAGATGCCTCAGACAATATTTTTGTAGCCGATAATAACAACAACCAGATCCGCGAGATCAGCGCTGCCGGATTAGTAAGCACCGTTGCCGGGAGCGATAGTATTGGCGCGGTTGATGGCATTGGGGCAGCCGCTTATTTTTTCGGCCCAACGGGTGTGGCTGTTGATGCATCCGACAACCTGTATGTAACCGATGCCGGCAATAATCTTATCCGTAAAGTGGTCGTTTCAACAGGTGCGGTGAGTACGCTTGCAGGCAATACCAACCCCGGCGCTGGTAACGGCAAATTACTTTCATCATCTTTCTATAACCCCACAGGTATAGCGCTTGATGCCAGCGGCAATATTTACGTGGCCGATCTCCTCAACAATCTCATCCGCGAAATTCAGCCACATGCCGATACCGTATTTACCCTCGCCGGTAATGCCGATACCACAGCATCCATAAACGGTACAGGCACAGCCGCGGGTTTCTATTACCCCAACAGCGTAGCAGTTGATGCATCAGGCAACGTGTATGTGAGCGAATATATCAGTAATCTCATCCGTAAAATTACGCCAGGCGGTGTGGTTACCACCTTTGCAGGCAGCGGGGCGGCTGGCCAGGCAGATAGCACGGGGACAAAAGCAACATTCAACGGCCCATCCGGACTGGCAATTGATGCGGCAGGTAATTTATATGTGGCCGATACCTACAATAATGTGATCCGCAAAATAACACCCGCGGGCGTAGTAAGTACCATTGCGGGCAATGGTGTAGCCGGGGCAACAAACGGCCGGGCATTATCGCTGAAGCGGCATCTTAACCTACATGTCGCACATAAGCTTACTAACCGGTCACTTTCAAGTATCCTCATAAAAAAGCAAAGGCATTAATATTTTCTTCACCCTGTTTCCAACACTGGCTTCAGTCTGCGGCTGAAGCCTGCAGATGATGAAAGTTTGCAACTTTCATCATTTCTCCATAACCACTATATTTGCCACCATGGTTATTACCGAATCCGCTTTACGCAACTTTACCCAAAACATTTTCCTGGCAATGGGCTGCAGCCCCGAACATGCCGCCTTAGCAGCCGATGTATTATTGCTGGCCGACCTGCGCGGAATAGATTCTCATGGTGTAGCCCGCTTAACCGGCTACGTACGCTTGTGGGAAAAACAACGCATCAATGCTACGCCCGATATTAAAATAGTACACGAAACGCCCACCACCGCAACCATTGATGGCGATGCGGGCCTGGGCCTGGTAGTCGCACCATTCGCTATGCAGGTGGCTATTAAAAAGGCCGAAAAATATGGCTCAGGGTGGGTATCGGTACGCAATTCAAATCATTTCGGTATCGCGGGTTATCACGCCTTAATGGCTGTTGAAAAAGACATGATCGGTTTCGCCATGACTAATGCCAGTCCGCTGGTAGCGCCAACATTTTCAAATGAGCGCATGCTGGGTACTAATCCTATGTGTTATGCATTCCCGGCAGGTAAATATCCGCCCGTTATTGTTGATATGGCAACCTCTGCGGCAGCAAACGGCAAACTGGAGATAGCGCAGCGCCTGGGCAAACAAGTGCCGGAGGGCTGGATCCAGGATAAGCAAGGCAATTACACTACCGACCCTCACGCGCTAAAAACAGGCGGCTCATTATTGCCGCTGGGCAGCGACAGGGATCACGGTAGCCATAAAGGCTTTGGTTTAAGTGCTACGGTTGATATTCTTTCAGCAGTATTATCAGGTGCCAACTATGGCCCGTGGGTACCGCCATTTGTGGCATTTTTAGATCCTTCAGATAATCCCGTTGGTAAAGGCATCGGCCATTTTGTAGGCGCTATGCGGGTTGATGGTTTCCGCCCGGTTGATGAGTTTAAAGCCAATATGGATAACTGGGTAAACCGCTTTAAATCAGCCACCCCTATCGACCCGACCCAAAAAGTAATCATCCCCGGCGAACCCGAACTGGAAGCCGAAACCGACAGGCGCAAAAACGGCATCCCACTGGTTGATGCTGTAGCAAATGATTTGGATGAGTTGGCGAAGAAATTGGGGGTTGAGGAGTTAGTGTTTTCCTAAAGCATATAAGATATGCTGAACTTGTTTCAGCATATCACTTGCTCAATATAAAACTTGCATAGCCACTCACCGAGTGGGATCCTGAAACAAGCTCGGGACGACGGGTTAAAAACAAATTCCGCTACAAATCCTCAGCAATAAACAAAAAAGGCTGCTCAAATTGCAGGCTAAAAAAGCCATCGTGTGTAGTTTTAAAGCGGTTACCTTCTATGTTTTCCAATCCGCTGAAATGAAAATGCTGCGGTTCTGATAATAACTCAATTACTTCTCCTGCAGGTTTCCATTTACTGAAACCGGAGTTTACCGCATATATTTTTTTATCAGCATGAAATATCACCAGGCTTATTTTATCGATATAAAAAAGGTAATCCTTTAGTTGCAGGTCATCTGTTACAATATTTACAGCCGGGTAATTATAGGTTACCAGGTATTTCATGGCGGCTTCCGCCAAAGTATCATTACCTGCGGGCATCAGTTTTATATCCGATTGCAGGCTTTCATCAATCTCGTTGGCTATTACCCAATCTATTTTAATACCGTAGGCATTTACTTTTTCGGCAGTTAATTGGGTAACTATCACTGTGGGGCTCCACTCCAATAGCTGGCCCAATAACTCATCAGAGAAATTATCAAGGCCCAATACCAGCAATGCCGGTTCCTGCTTTTCGCGAACTACATGATGAGATGACATAGGGGCAAGTTAGCAATTTGAAATCTGGGATAAATAAAAAACCTGGAATTAGTTTGGCAAATGCCGCTCCATTCCAGGTTTTTTCTGTTAAGTATAAATTACCTATATACTAGGTGAACAGATTGCGCAAAGTAACACTTTCCCGCTCTTTCGACCGGATCAGGAACGTGATGAACCAGTTAAACAATATCGATACGCCGAATATGGTAAATATCAGCGTAGAGTTGCTGATGTTGCCAAACATAAATACGATAAGTATGGATACAATATTAAAGCCTGATAAGATAAGCGTAGTTTGGATATGCGTGTAACCCAGGGTTAATATACGGTGGTGTATGTGGTTACGATCAGCACTAAATGGCGAATCACCATTTATTATACGGATGGTAAACACACGCAGCGTATCAAATACAGGGCCTATTAATATAGCAACCGCTAATGCCGGTGCCGAAATGATATCGGGCAATTTACCGCCCGAAAATTTATTCAGTTCAATAAACTTTAAAGCCATTATTGCTGATACCAGGCCTAATAATAGCGAACCAGTATCGCCCATAAATATTTTAGCAGGGCTTATATTATATCTTAAAAACCCGATTGTAGCACCAACAAGGGCCAATGCCACAGCAGCAAGTTCATATTGTTTCATGTATATAAACAAGCCTGCAAAAGTACTGTTAACTATAATACCGGTTAATGAGGCTAACCCGTCAATACCATCAATAAGGTTAAAGGCATTAACAATTAGTATAATTATTAATATGGATAGCGCTGCGCTTATACCGTATGGCAGATCGAACACACCAAATATGCCGTATAAACTGGTAAGGCGTATATGGCCTAATACAACCAATATGGCACCTACAAATGTTTGCATTAAAAATTTTGTGCTTGAATTAACACCCGACAGATCATCCTTTAACCCCATAGCAAATAATATGATGCAAGCTGCAAGCATATAGTTGGTTGGTAATGATTTATCGGCAAAGCCAAATAATAACGCGGTAATGGTAAAGCTTACAAAAATTGCAATACCACCAAGGCGCGGAATACCATGGTCATGTTGTTTTCTAAAACTTCCTAAATCATCATATAAGTGCCTTGCGCGCGCTACGTGCAATATGGATGGAATGGCTGATAAGGTAAGCCCCATTGAAAACACGATGATAAATGTATAAGAAAGAAAGGGATAAGTATGTAAATAATCAGGCATATGTGAGGGTTTATTGTAATTATTAATTATTAATCTGCAATAAACGTTCCCCAGTGGCCGCCCCCATTTTAAACAATTAAAAATATTGAACTATTTTTCTTAAAGGCTTGATAATCAATGACAATAAAGGAAATTGAATACCGTTGCTGCGCATAGCCCTTAAATCAGACTTCCACGCCTTTACCCGATTAGTGGGGCTATTATTACTCATTCCTCCACACTGCATTTTAACCATCACTTTATTAATATAACAAATACGAATACTATTCATATGCATAAACCTCAGCATCAGTTCATAATCTGCAGCGGTACCATAATCAAGGCTATAATAACCAAAACGCTCAAATAACTCCCGTTTACAATAAAAAGTAGGGTGCGGGGGCATCCAGCCGAGGTTAAAAATACCCTTTTTATAATTATTACTGCGCCATTTGCGGATAATTTTCCCCTGTTCATCAACGTAGTCCAGGTCGCCATAAGTAATATCGGCATTTTGTTTGGTAAACATGGCTGCTACCGATTCTAATATGTCATCAGAAGCAAAAAAATCGTCGGCATTAAGTGTGCCTATAACATCACCGGTAGCATGTTGTATCCCCTTGTTCATGGCATCGTACACACCTTTGTCAGGCTCTGATACAAAAACAGTTATATGATCTTTATACTTATTTATATGCTCAATGGTGGTATCCTTTGATCCTCCGTCGATAATAATATATTCAACATTTTTATATTTTTGTGCCACCACAGATTCTATACACCTGTCAATTGTGGCCCGTACATTGTAAGTAACAGTTATTAATGATATTTTAAACTCCTGCATTTCAGAAAAATAAATCTAATTTAAAAGCGCAAATTATGTATTTTTGCGCTCACGCCCTAATTATATGAATAGAACCTTTACTCGATTCTTAGTTTTCACTTATTTAGTTTTCGGCACCCTTCTCACTTTTACCTCGTGTTCCTATAAACAAGATCAAATACTGTTTGAGCAAAGAGCTTCATTAGCTGACACAGCCAAAACAAAAGATTCAACTTCGTTAGATAGTTATCGTATTAAACCGCAGGACATACTCCAGATACGCAACCTCCAAAACATGTCATACATAGTTGGGGATATGGGTAGCCCCGGCTCATTATCACCATCAGCATCATCAGTATCGTCAGTCAACAGTTCAGTTTCGCAAGGGCAAAACTACCAGGTTGAAAGTGACGGTAATGTGGCCTTGCCTGTTATAGGCCATATACCTGTTGCAGGGCTAACCCGTATAGAAGCCTCTAATAAAATAGAAGCGCTTTATCGTGAAAAGCTGCTTAAAGACCCTATTATTGAGTTAAAAATTGTAAACCTGCAGGTAACCATGCTTGGTGAAGTTAAAACCCAGGGCAATTATCCTTTAATAAAAGACAAGACAACATTAGTTGAAATGATTGGCCAGGCGGGTGGCCTTACCGATAAAGCCAATGAGAAAACCATAAAGATCATCAGAGGTAACCCCAAAAAACCTGAAATTACAGAAGTTGATCTTGGTAGTATAGCCTCCATATCAGACCCGGCAACTATACTCAAAAATGGCGATATCATTTATATAGCAGAAAGCAAACGTGCAGTTAAATCAGATAAGCTGCAATTTTTCTCAACTGTAATTCAGCCAGTTTTGCTTATAGTTAATACCGCTTTATTAATTTTTACGCTTACACGTAAATAATGGAAGAAACCGACAAGATATCGAAGAAGCTGCCTAACCAGGAGCTTGATTATTTTAAGATTGCAAAGATACTTATAAGCCGCTGGTACTGGATAGGAGCGTCAATAGCTGGCTGTATGTTAATAGCATATGCCTATTTATGGTACACGCCCAAAAATTATGCTACATCGGCCACGATGAAGTTTGAGGAAAAGAAATCTGAGATCTCAGATCTTGTAAGTGTTATAAATGCTGATAAAGGGCCCTCAAAAGTACAAAGCGAAACCTATGTGATACAAAGCAGGGCATTAATACTTGATGCTATTAAGGATTTGGATTACCGTATCAGCTTTTATGTAGGCGGCCGCATACGTACAAGTGATCTTTACCCCGAAAAACCTTTAGCTGTTCAACTGTTAAAGTTCGATAGTACGAATTATTTCCATGATCTGATCAGCTTTCAGCCAGTTAATAACAACTCATTTAGCCTTAGCTATAAAATAGCAGGCAAAACCGTAAAAAACATATTCAATTATAATAGCCCTATAAGTGTGGGGCCAACGGCATTCAGCATTAAAAACCCTGGTTTTATATTAAAAAAGGTTGTTTACCTATTTAAGTTTAACACCCCCGAAGATTATCTGGGCCGGGTAAAAGGCGGCTTGCGCACCAGCGAAGTCACCAAAAACTCAAACATCATCTCATTACAGCAAACTGATTACAACCCTCAGTTTGCAGCCGACGTATTAAACGCCATAATGATGGAGTATTTGAATTATGACCGCAATCAAAAAACATTGTCGGCCACACAAATGATCCATTTTATTCAAAATCAACTGGATACACTTTCTGCAGAGGTTCGGGGATCAGCTAATAAGATCAAACAAAACAAGGAAAACTCAAAAATTATTGATGTTACCACTGCATCACAAAGCGAATTAAACGCAGCAAAAGAATTAGAATCACAGATCTCCCTGCTAAAAATACAGGAGATAGCCATAGACCAGCTTAAAAAGCAAATTACCAGTGAGGTAGATAACGCAAACATTAATTTTAAAATGGAGGGCGTAATTGACCCTTTGCTCGGCGCGTTAGTTGAAACCCTTGATGGCCTGTTGCTGAAAAGAAGCGATCTATTAAAGCAATTTAACGCCAACTCACAACCTATACAGGATGTTAACCAGCAAATATTGCAGATAAAAAATGCTGCCATAAATAATATAAACGAGTCGCGCGTACGTATCGACAAAAGCATAGGCTATCTGAACACTAAATTGAGCGAGGTTAACCAGCAAATAGCATCACTGCCTGAAGCCGAACGCGAAATGGTTAGCCTGAAACGCGATTTCGAGGTTAATGATAAAGTTTACGCTTTCCTGTCTGAAAAAAAATTAGAGGCACAAATAAGCCGCTCGGCAATATTACCCGGCGCTACAATTATTGAACAGGCCCAGCCTAACTATAACCCGGTTTCGCCAAATGAAGGCGGTATACACCGTACAGCCGTAATTTTAGGTATACTTTTAGGCTTAGGCTTAATCATACTCATCAGGGTTCTAAATCCTTATATATATGATAAGGAAACCATTGAAAGCCTCACAACCATACCCATACTTGGTATCATCAGGAAATTCCCTGACGATATGGACTCCGACAATAAACAGATCCTGGCTATAAGCAAACCAAAATCCGTTTTTGCCGAATCTGTACGTTCGGTACGTACCAACTTAAGCTTTTTGGCTTCAGAAAAAACCAGCAAAGTGATCTGCGTTACTTCAGAAGTAGCGGGCGAAGGAAAATCATTCGTAGCTATTAACTTGTCAAGCACACTATCACTTATTGATAAAAAGGTAATATTGATAGCTGCCGATTTACGCCGTTCAAAAATTCATAAAACCTTTAACGTACCCAATGATAAAGGTTTAAGTAACTACCTTGCCAATCAATGTACCATTGATGAGGTTATATCGCATTCCAAGCAGGAGAATCTAGATTTTATGGTATCGGGGTCTGTTCCTCCTAACCCGTCAGAACTTTTACATAGCCCGCGAATGACCACCCTTATTGAGGAGTTAAAAACCAGGTACGATATTATTATGATCGATACCGCTCCAATAGGCCTGGTATCTGATGCTATACCACTTATCAGGAACAGTGACATTAATGCCTTCGTTATCAGATCTGGTAAATCAAAATATTATGCAGCCACCATACCGCAGCGTATTGCTCATGAATATCAGCTGGAAAATACAGTAATTATATTAAATGCATTTGCAGAAGACCTGCTGCACTCAAGGTATTATACTACTAAGTTTACAGGCGAAAATTACGGTAGCCGGTATTACTACTATTCTGATTATCTGGGTTACGAAAGTTCCGGCTATTACGTAGATTCTGACAAGGAAAAGTGGTGGGACATCAGGCGTTGGTTTAAAAAATAACGGGTTAACAGTTTATGGGTGTAAAATTAGATACAGGCAAATGGTACCCGGTTTACACAAACCCACGAGCTGAAAAAAAAGCGTATCAATCTTTGATAAACAAAGGGGTTGAAGCTTACCTGCCCTTACAACGGCAGCTTAAAAAATGGAGCGACCGGAAAAAATGGGTAGAAGAACCCTTTATTAAATCATACCTGTTTGTGCGTATTAAAGAGCATGAGCAGGCTGAGGTGTTAATGACGAAGGGAATAGCGCGGTTCTTATATTTTGGTGGCAGGATTGCCGCCATGCCCGACCGGCAGATAGAACAGCTTAAATTATTAATAGCAAGCCCGTTTGAACTGGAAGTAACTGAAGAAAATTTGCAGCCGGGCGAAAAAATAATTATAAAAGCAGGTCCACTTAAAGGTATGACAGGTGAGATCATATCATACCGGTCACAAAAACAGCTGGCATTAAGGCTTGAAAGCCTGGGCTGCACTATCATAGTACATGTTGCAGCTTCAATAATTGATAGATTTTAAAAGGAATACTATATTTTAATACCAAACGGCATTGTTGGTTAATTTAATGCCATTATTTCAATACGCCGGGCATATTTTTATTTTTAAAAATATGCTGATAAACAGTTAGTTACAATCAATCAATGTGACTGACGCGGCGAAGCCATGAATATACCCCACTTATGTGCAGAATTACTGGAATAATATCGTACCGATTACAGCCGGACGAGATCAAAACTAAGGTGAAAACCATGTGCTATGCTTTACAGCATGGCGGCCCTGATGATGAGGGCATTTTTTCTGACAATGAAAAACACCTGGTATTTGGCCATCGACGGCTATCGATCATTGATTTAAGCAGTAATGGCCACCAGCCAATGGCCGATGTAAACCAAAAAGCGTGGATAACATTTAACGGCGAGATATATAACTACCAACAATTAAAAAACGAACTCTTGCTTGCCGGTGCAGGTTTTCATTCGGGTACTGATACCGAAGTTATTATTCAGGCTTATTTGTATTGGGGTATTGAGGCATTCAATAAGTTACGTGGTATGTTTGCATTTGCTCTTTATGATAAAGCAAAAGCATTAACCTACCTGGTACGCGATACAGCAGGCATAAAACCTCTGTATTATCATATTGATAATGGGCAGCTTAGCTTCTCATCCGAAGTAAAAGCACTCAAAACTGCCGGTATAGCAACTGAACCAGATAACCAATGGCGGGTACGTTTTTTGGCGTTTGGGCATATACCCGAACCATATACTACACTAAAAAACGTTTTCAGCCTGCCCAAAGGGCATTTTTTATGCTGGGATAATAATAAAAGTACATTTACAACAGGCGAATATTATAAACATACCAGGGAATCATACATCACTAATGAAACTGAAGCTAAGCAGCTTATCCATGATGCTTTAACATCTTCTATCGACCGCCAGTTGATAGCTGATGCGCAGGTCGGCGTTTTTTTAAGCGGAGGTATTGATTCAAGCCTGATTACTTTACTGGCAAACCAACAAAAGAAAACCCGGTTAAAAACTATCTCGATATTTTTTAACGAGAAAGCTTATGATGAAAGCGCTTATCAAAATGCGGTGTTTAATGAGATACAGGGTGAAAAATTCACACATCTGGTAAAACAGCAGGACTTTGAAGAATCCTTTCAGCAGATCCTGACAGATATGGATATGCCTACTACCGATGGTATCAATACCTGGTTCATCAGCAAATACGCACAGCAGGATGGCCTAAAGGCAGTACTTTCAGGCCTCGGTGCCGATGAACTTTATGGCGGATACCCATCATTTAACAGGATAAAATATTTAAGATATTTAAGGCAGATACCGGCACCACTGGTTTCACTCGCGTTGCCTTTCGCACCTGATCAGTATAAAAAGATAGAGTTTTTATCGCATGATCATCCACTGGCCGATTACCTTTTGTTACGCGGGCTGTTTACACCTGCAGATATTGCTAAAATACTTAATACCGATACCAAGCAGGTAACCGATATATTATTCAGCAATACCATTACTACAGGATGCAAACATTATGATGGGGAATATGCTGCCTGGATGGAAACTAACCTATACATGCAGAATCAATTACTACGCGATACTGATGTAATGAGCATGAGCCACGGACTGGAAGTAAGGGTGCCTTTTTTGGATGAGGATTTCCAGCGTTTAACTATGCGTATCTCCCCTGAGATTAGGTTCAGTAAAATACAAGCTAAAAAATTACTGATAGATAGCTTTAAAAACATACTCCCCGAAAAGATCTGGAACAGGCCTAAAATGGGATTTTCGTTTCCGTTGCAACAATGGATGCAACAGCTTCCGGCAATTAGCACCGACAGCTTATACCAGGGGAAAACGGCTCAAAACGTGATCAAAAAATTTAAAGAAAATAAGGTGCATTGGTCAAAAAGCTTTGCACTATACCAGCTGAAAGCACATGAGTAAAAAAGTAATGCTTTTTAGTTTACAAACGTTTAGCACAACGGGCGGCATCCAAAAAATGACCCGCACACTTGCGCATGCGCTTTACCATGTTACACTTGAAAATAACTGGGATTTTAAAATGTTTGTGGCTTATGATGCAGATCATGATCTGATGCCGCAATACCTGCCTTCAGAAAACTTCAGGGGTTTTAACTCAAACAGGGTTAGCTTTGTACTGCAATCATTAAAAGAAGCAGCCAAAGCCGATGTTATTATACTTAGCCATATCAACCTGTCATTCATAGGTGTAATTGTAAAAACAATTAACCCTAAATGCCAGGTATGGCTTATTGCGCATGGCATTGAGGTTTGGCGGCCACTATCAAAATTAAAAAAAGCGCTTTTATCAAAATGTGATAAAATTATATCGGTAAGCAATTTTACACGGCAACAGGTAATTACCATGCACAATGCCAATGCGGCTAAATGCATTGTTTTAAACAACGCGATAGACCCATTTATGAAACTGCCGCACACATTTTCAAAGCCGCAAAGGCTGCTTGCCAAATATGGCTTAACTGGTAACGAGCCTTTAATATTTACCTTAACAAGGCTGGCGGCTTCAGAACAATACAAGGGCCACGAGCAGGTTATCAGAGCCGTAAGCAAGCTAAAAATTAAATTTCCTACTATTAAATATATGCTTTCGGGGCAATATGATGTAGAAGAAGGTATCCGGATAAAAGAACTTATAGCCGAAAATAACGTACAAGAGCAGGTAATATTAACAGGCTTTGTAGCCGAAAAAGATTTGTCTGATCATTTTTTGTTAGCCGATCTGTTTGTACTGCCCAGTAAAAAGGAAGGTTTTGGTATTGTATTTATTGAAGCGCTGGCATGTGGCCTGCCCGTTATTTGTGGTAATGCCGATGGCAGTATTGATGCCATTCGCAACGGCGAACTGGGCAAAGCGATTGACGTTAACAACGTAACCGAACTGGAAGAAGCAATAACCGAAAGTTTAAAAGAGCCATTAACATTACAACAACGCGAAAATCTGCAGCAGCAATGCCTGCATCATTTTAACGAACAAGATTATATGAATAAATTACAGCAATTATTAAGTAATGGATCAATCAGCTAATAAAGAGCATTGGGATATTGAGATCAGCGCCAAAAGCAGCCTGCTCGACCTGAAGCTGAAAGATACATGGCATTACCGCGACCTGCTTTTCCTGTTGGTACGCCGCGATTTTGTAGCATTTTACAAACAAACCATATTGGGGCCGCTTTGGTTTTTTATCCAGCCAATTGTAACCATATTAATTTATAACCTGGTGTTCAGCAACCTGGCCGGTATAAAAACGCCGGGAGTACCAGCCCCGCTCTTCTACCTGGCAGGCACCATCCTCTGGAATTATTTTTCAGATTGCCTTACCAAAACATCAACCGTGTTTAAGGATAACGCGCCTATGCTGGGCAAGGTATATTTCCCACGGCTTATTATGCCTTTGAGTATTGTATTGTCAAATTTGGTAAGGTTTGCTGTTCAGTTTATCTTGTTTATAGCGCTCATCGGTATCTATTATGCAAAGGGCATTGTCCTTATCCCAACCGGTATAATATTACTTTTTCCTTTGCTGGTAATTCTTATTGCAGCCCTGGGGCTCGGTTTCGGAATGATCATATCGGCCGTAACTACAAAATACCGCGATCTGGCCTTTGTGGTTACATTTGCTGTTCCCTTGTTAATGTATACTACTACCGTTATTTATCCATTATCAACCGCCATTACCAGATACCCAAAATACAGCTGGATAATAAAATATAACCCCGTAACCCCTATAATTGAAACTTTCAGGTACGGGTTCTTCGGCTCGGGAGATTTTAGCTGGGGCCTGTTAGGATATAGCTGTGCTGTAACTGCTGTTATACTCTTTTTGGGTATAGTTATATTTAATAAAGTAGAAAGAACCTTTGTTGATACCGTATAATGACTAAAGTTATAAAAGCAGAAGGGCTGTCAAAAGCATACCAATTAGGCGATTTTGGTACAGGTACCGTTTCGCGCGATCTGGAGCGTTTTTGGGCGCGGATGCGTGGAAAAGAAGATCCCTTCCTTAAAATTGGTGAAACCAACGACCGTACCGTAAAAAGCGACAGCGATGTGGTGTGGAGCATAAAGGACATGAACTTTGAAATTGAACAAGGTGATGCCGTAGGTATAATCGGGCGCAATGGCGCGGGTAAAAGTACCCTGCTTAAAGTGTTAAGCCGTGTTACCTCCCCTACTACAGGCTCTGTAAAAATAAAGGGCCGTATAGCCAGTTTGCTCGAAGTTGGTACAGGCTTTCACCCCGAATTAACCGGGCGCGAGAATATATTTTTAAATGGTGCCATACTGGGTATGCGCAAAAGCGAGATCAAGCGTAAGTTTGATGAGATAGTGGCCTTTGCAGGGGTTGAGCGTTATATTGATACGCCTGTAAAACGTTACTCATCGGGCATGTACGTACGCCTGGCTTTTGCAGTTGCCGCTCACCTGGAATCAGAGATACTAATTGTAGATGAAGTTTTAGCCGTAGGCGATGCTGAATTCCAAAAGAAATGCCTCGGCAAAATGGGCGATATCAGCAAAGGCGAAGGCAGAACAGTATTGTTTGTGAGCCATAATATGGGTGCTGTAAATTCACTTTGTACAAGCGGTATATACTTAAAAAATGGCATGATCGAAAAGCGCGGCGATATCGTTTCTGTTATTCAACATTATAATTCGGTTAACCAAACGCTGTCTGCAGCTGCCGGCTCAGCTTCTTCAAAACCCCAGATCACCCAGGTGATAATTGATGCTGATGAGATCATAAAAGGCAATTTAAAATGTACCGTTTTCTTCAATTCCCCTTTTGTAATCGAATCGCCAAATGTGGGTGTAGTAATTAAAACAGCATTTGGCACTCCTGTATTCGGCACCAACTTTAAGCTGCACGCACTTAACCATACCAATACACCTGTGCAAAATGGCCAGGCTACATTGTTTGTTCCCGACCTGCCTTTGCACTACGGAACTTATTTATTAAGTGCCTTTTTGGGCGATGATCAAAAAGATTTTGATTTGAAGATCGATTACCTGACATTTGATTTCTTCCCTAAAAACAAGCTGCTGCACCAATATAACATCGAAGATATTGGCGCTGTACAGGTTAACGCCGATTGGTCGCTTGTTGCGGATCATTCTTAATTATCTCATTTATCTCCATTGAAACCGCGTTTTAACATAACAAGCTTTTTAAGGGTCCTATCAGCTAAGATAGCCGGGATAGAAATAGACAATTCTGTTAAACTCAACCCGCGCGTTACTTTAAAGCTTACGTTTTTAAACAGGCATACCGGCAACATCCGTTTCGCCAAAAATTGTGAAATAGGAACCGGGGCTGTTATAAACTCATACGGTGGAAAAATTGACGTTAGCGAATCTGTATATATTGGTGAGTACGTGGTAATATATGGGCACGGTGGCGTACAAATTGGCGAGAAAACATTAATAGCTATGCACACCTGTATAGTTTCATCAAATCATGGCATCCCTGATCGAAGTTTACCTATCAGGTCGAGGCCGGATGTATTACTGCCTGTTAAAATAGGCGCAGATGTTTGGATTGGTGCTGGTTGTAAAATACTGGGCGGCATTACCATTGGCGATGGTTGTGTGGTTGGTGCAGGTTCAGTAGTAACTAAAGACCTGCCGCCTTACAGTATCAGTGTTGGTAACCCGGCCAGAGTTATTAAATACCGTGAAGAGTAACCAACAATAACTACCCAACACTTTTTATGAAAGTTGATATTTCAGTTGTTATTCCATCTTATAATAGGGTTTCTTTATTAAAAGAAACCCTGAAAAGTGTAGAAAAAGCCATCAGCTCGTTAAGTGCTGAAATTATTTTGGTTGATGATGGCTCGGATACACCTATAGAAGATCAACTCCGAGAATTTGCTCATCTGCCCATTATATTTTTAAGGCAGGTAAACTCGGGCCTAACCGCTTCAAGGTACAATGGATTATTAAAGGCCACGGGAGATTACGTGCTATTTTTAGATTCTGACGATCAAATTGCTGCCGATAAGTTAACTGTTCAGATAGCGGAGATGAAAATTCAGGATGCTGACATTAGTCATTCGGATATTTTAGAATGCAAATACACCGCCGATGGCGGAGTAGTACCAACAAAAACCAGTACCGTACCTCACGCGTTTGACCCACCTTCTTTCTTTTTAAAAGTTCAACCCGCACCACACGGCCCTGTTTTTAAAACTGAATATTTACTAAAATATTTAACCAAGCCGTTTATACCCCTAACCCGCCAGTACGATTCTATAGGCGAGATCTGGTTCTATTATAACCTTTGCGTATATCCTGCCAAGATCATTAAAATAGACCAGCCTTTAACCATAGCCATTCACCATACTGATGAACGCTTAACCGACCATTGGGAACGGATGGGTTTATGTGCTTTAATATTACAACTCCTGTTTGCCAAACATTATCCTCCTGATGCTCAATACACTAAAGAGGCTAAGAAAGAAGTAGCACATTGTGCTTTTAAAACATTCAGGGGGTTACCTTATAATGTGAACAGGCAATTTCAAAATTTATTTTTAGATGCCTGGAAACGGTTAGGAAAAAACACCATTACTGAGTTGAACGGTGGTAAATATTTTACAATATTAGCAAAACTGCTTGGCCCTGTATATGCAGCCAAAATACTAAAGCGTTTCCTAACTAAAGATTATGAAACCATCAGAACTATTTCGGCAGTTGAATTACAGGAAAAACTAGATAAAATAACGCTTGAGTTTAAATAATAACATACCTGCTATATCGGTAATTATACCAACCTATAATCCCGGCTTAGCAAATCTTCAGCAAACGTTAAATGGTTTAAAAAACCAGGACCTGCCTGCAGATCAATGGGAATGTATTATTGTAGATAATGCCTCGGTTAATAACACACTCCAGTTAATTGATGCCAGCTGGCACCCTAATTTCAGGATCGTTAAAGAAAACAGGCAAGGGTTAACTTTTGCACGCTTAAAAGGCTACGAAGAAAGCAAAGCCAATTTGATTATATTGGTAGATGATGATAATATCTTAAATCCTGATTATTTATCAATAGCGCTATCCTTATTTAACAAACACCCAAAGCTTGGTGTTGCTGGGGGCAAAAGCATCGGTGTTTTTGAAACCCAACCCGAGGACTGGTTTCAGCAATTTTATAGTTTAGTTGCCGTACGGCCATATGAGCAGCCCCAAACTATTACCGGTAATTTGTTAAACGGTTACCCCATAGTTGCCCCTATTGGTGCAGGGATGATATTGAGCCGTAAATGTTTTGAACAGTATTATAACTACATAAAAGCAAACAAAAGCGTAGTAAAAGACAGGACAGGCAATAGCTTAACCTCCGGAGGTGATAATGAGATCAATATTATCGCCTTAAAAAACGGATTTGAAGTTGGCTATTTCCCCGAATTAAGCCTGCAACATCTTATAAATAGCGGACGATTAGCTGTCCCGTATCTAAAAAGATTAAATTATTCATCAAATAGTTCGTGGGTAAAGGTATTATATGCTCATGATCTGTGCCCATGGAAACCAATTTCTCCATTAGGCGTCATACCCCGTAATATCAAAGCGTTTTTCAGTTATAAGCCATGGAAAAGCCCGGCAAACGCCATTAAATACCATGGTGCATGCGGACTGTTTAAAGGCTTATCAGAATTAACCGGGGCATAAATCTTAACCTTTAACTAATGTTAAACGTTAAACAGTAATATATTTCATTAATAGCTGCCTTGCAAAAAGTAATCAATTTCTTATACCGCACCCCAAAATCAAAATTAAAGACCTATAAACGTTTTGGTGGCTACTATAACTACCAAAAGGTAATTAACGGTAACAAGCAAATGCAAAGGGCGGCTTATAAATTGCCCGTATCCACAAGTTATGCCAATGGTTTGCCCATTTATTTTTTAACGGGTAAAAAATATATCCACCAAACACTGTTTTGCATATATTCATTAACAAAAGTTAGTACCGAGCATTATCATTTTATATTGGTTGATGATGGTTCGTTTACCGCTCCGTTGATCCAATTGATCAATACAAAATTACCCGGCGCAACTATCATATCGGCAGGGCAGATAACTAGTAACTTAGCCAAATATTTACCGGCCGATAAGTACCCGGTTTTACACCATAAACGCAGCGTGTATCCGCATATTAAAAAAATGCTGGATGTTCACATTGCCGGTATCAGCGATTGGAAACTGGTATTGGATTCTGACATGCTTTTCTGGAAAGAACCTACCACCATGATCAACTGGCTCAAAAACCCAGACAAGCCTTTACATATGGTTGATACAGTAAACAGCTATGGGTATTCACCACAATTGATGCATGAGTTATCCGGATCCGAGATCCCTGAACTTATTAATGTTGGAGCGATAGGCCTAAATAGTGCCGCCTTAAACTGGGATGATATAGAGTTTTGGGTGAAAACACTTGAAGAAAAAGAGGGCACCAGCTATTATCTCGAACAGGCATTATCCGCTATGTTGATAGGGCAAAAACCATCAGTTGTTTTGGATAAGGACGATTATAAGGTAAACCCTTCTGCCGCCGACCTGAAACAGAAAGCAAATACGTTGCATCATTATGTCGATCTGTCAAAAGAAATATATTTGAAGAACGCCTGGAAACTGGTACATGGATAGCCCGTTAGTTTCAATTTGTATGCCTGCTTATAACGTGGGATCATACATAAGTGAATCAATTAAGTCGGTAATTGATCAAACCTATAAAAACTGGGAATTGATCATTGTTGACGATGGTTCAATTGATAATACATTAGCGATAGCTAATAAGTACGCATCCGAACAAATCAGGATTATAAGTCAGAAAAATAAAGGTGCAAGTGCTGCCCGAAATAACGCATTTTTAAATTCAACCGGCACGTACATTAAGTTTATTGATGCTGATGATCTTATAAATCCCGGGATGCTTGAAAGCCAGGTAACCCTGGCCTTACATAATAACGATTGTTTAATTACCAGTAAATGGGGTCGTTTCACAAATAATGATGTAAGTACTTTTAAATTGAGCCCTGAAGAGTGCTGGCAAACATTACCATCGCAACAATGGCTTTGCATGTCATGGAAAACAGGGCGACCAATGACGCAGTGCGCAATGTTTCTACTCCCCAGGCCAATTGTTGAGAAAGCAGGTTTATGGGATGAAACACTCTCATTGATTGACGATTTTGACTTTTTTACACGAGTAATATTAAACAGTAAAAAAATCATTTTTGATGACAGTTCCATACTTTATTACCGTTCGGGTAACGGTAGCCTATCAAATTTAGCTACTGATGCTGGTATTCGTTCAGCATTCAAATCAATAGATCAGGCCACAAAATGCCTTTTGCAGTACGATGTTAAGCCTGAAGCTTTAATTGCATGCGCTAATGTGTGGCAACAATTTATATATGATATGTATCCCAGATTTCCGGAATACATAGCGATTGCCGAAAAAACTGTTAAAGAGTTAAAAGGTTCCGATCTACCATTTCAAAGCGGTGGGTATACCAAAGTACTAACAAAGATCATTGGCTGGAAAGCCTCTAAAAAAATCAAACATATTTTCTCCGCTTTAAAAAATGGCTAAATCTATATATAATGCCTGCCTGTAGAGTTTACCTGTTTACCTATGATCGTAATGAAATGCTTAAACGCGCTATTGCCAGTTTACTTGAGCAAACATTTACAGATTGGGTATGCGAACTGCACAATGATCTGCCCGGCAATACTTTCCCCGAAGAATACGTGAGATCACTCGGCGACGACCGCTTCATCATAAAAACTCACCGGGTAAATTTGGGTACCACCAAATCATTCAACCTGGCTTTTGCCGGTTGCGATGAGGCGTACGCTACCATGCTTGAAGATGATAACTGGTGGGAACCTACTTTTTTAGAGGAGATGATCCATATAATGGAGAATGACAATAGCATATCTGTTAGCTGGTGCAACATGCATGTTTGGAAAGAGAACGAAGATCATACCTGGCAAGATACCGGAAAAACCATCTGGCCACTTAACCATGATCAACTCTTTACCTGGCCTCAGCCATCACAGGCATTGGGCCATTTGCATTCAACAGGGGCAATGTTATACAGGGGTAGTAAAGCCACACAATACCAGATCCCCCCCGATTCTTTATCAAACGCTGTAGAGTTGATCAGGGAAAGGGTTTTTGAACACCCTATATTCTTAAATTCAAAAGTACTGGCCAACTTTTCGCAAACGCTGGTTACCAGCCAAACAAAAGACAAAATAAAATGGACAGGCACACAGATCATGACAGTGGCGTCATACATTAACAGCAGCAGTAACCCAAAGGCCACAATAAAACAGTTGCTGGAGTTATATCGTACACGGCGGCCATCCCCTGTCGCGGTATTTTTCCTGGCGGTTTGCTTCTACCTCAAAAAACCATCATTACTGCTTAACTTAAACGCTAATGACTGGTACCGAACAATGAGGTGGTGTGTAGGTAATATAGCCAACATAAAACCAATGGCAGCATATTTAAAAAGCCAGGAAGAAACCTGGAAATTTTTAAAAGCCAATACAAAACAATTCGAATCAGTTTAATTACCAGCCAATACAAATGCGCATACTCTTAATTATGAATCCCGGTATTCCCGTTCCTCCTAAATTGTACGGAGGGATTGAACGTATCGTATACCTGTTAGCCGAAGAGTACCACAGGCTTGGCCATGAAGTTACACTGCTTGCCGGGCCAGAGTCCTATTGTAGCGGCACCACCATTACCTTTGGTTCAAACAAAGCCAAACACAGCAAATGGGATAATATAAAAGAGATTGCTTTTGCCTGGAAGTTCTTAAAAACGCGCCATAAGGATTTTGATCTCATTCACAATTTTGGGCGATTGATCTATTATTTGCCTGTTTTAAATTCCCGGGCAAGTAAAATAATGTCGTACCAGCGGCAGATCTCAACTAAAGGGATAGAATATATGTCGGCCAGGGCGAAGCATCTCACTTTTACCGGTTGCAGCAATTACTGTGTATCTACCGGTAATGTTGCCGGCAGATGGGCAACAGTATATAACGCGCTCGATTTTTCAAAGTACAAATTACAGGAGAACGTTCCTGCCGATGCGCCATTAATGTTCCTGGGCCGCCTTGATGAAATTAAAGGTTTACATACAGCAATGGATGTAGCTAAAGCTACAGGCTCTAAATTATGGGTAGGCGGCAACATACCTACCACGCCCGATAATTATGCTTACTATAAAAGGGAAATTGAGCCCCGCATTGATGGTGAGCAGATTATTTACCTGGGTGAACTGGATGATGAGCAAAAAAACAATTATCTCGGCAAAGCAAGGGCAGTATTGTTCCCCATACAATGGGATGAGCCATTTGGCATAGTAATGATTGAAGCAATGGCGTGCGGCACCCCGGTTATTGCTTTTAAAAGAGGGTCGGTACCAGAAGTTATTGATGAAGGCATAACCGGCAATGTGGTAACTACTGCCGATGAAATGATTGCCGCGGTTTCCAACATAAACAGCTTTAACAGGGCAGCGTGCAGATTACAAGCTTACAATAAATTTAATATCAATAAGATCGCCAGCGATTATTTGAATTTATATGAGCATTAATCGTAATGTTATTGATTAATAATGGGGTTGAAATATAAAGTATTACTGCTCACATCCGGTCAGCCCTCTATAAACCCACGACTTGTTAAGGAAGCCGACGCTTTATGTGATGCCGGTTATGATGTAACTGTACTTTATGCTTACTGGAATGATTGGGCAACAAAATTTGATGCCCCGTTATTACAAAACAAAAAATGGAAAACTATACGCGTAGGCGGCGATCCATATCAACAAAAAACAACTTATTTTTTCAGCAGACTGATCCATAAAATAAGCAGATCTGCCATCCAAAAAATTGGCCCGCTAAATATGCTGCCGCAGATAGCCATATCCCGTGGTGCTTATTTTTTAACACGCGAAGCAAAAAAGCATAAAGCCGATCTTTATATCGGCCATAACCTGGGTGCTTTAGCGGCAACTATAAAAGCAGCGGAAAAACACGGTGCAAAAAGCGGTTTCGATACCGAAGATTTTCACCGCCAGGAAGTAAGCGACGATAAAAATTCGCCCGACTATAAAATTGTTAAACATTTAGAGGATAAATATTTAAACAAAGCCGATTACGTTACATCGGCAAGCCCTCAAATTGCTGATGCTTATGAGCAGTTATATCCCGCTATTAAGCCTGTTCCTATCCTTAATGTTTTTCCGCAGGATACGAGCGTTAAAGAACGGGCTGTTAACAATGGTATAATAAAGCTATTCTGGTTCTCGCAAACAATCGGCACCAACCGCGGGCTTGAAGAAGTAATAGAAGCGCTAAACCGCCTTAATTCAGCTAACATTGAACTGCATTTATTAGGTAATAGTAATGATAGCATCAAACAACTATTTTCAAATAAAGTAGCCGCTGGTAAACCGCAGATCTTTTTTCATGACCCCGTCTTAGCTGATGACCTTATTAATTTTGCGTCACAATTTGATATAGGTTTAGCGTCAGAAATCAGCACGCCCCTTAACCGTGATATTTGTTTAACCAATAAGATCTTCACCTACTTACAGGCAGGTTTAACTATTGTAGCCAGTAATACAACGGCACAAAAGGCCTTTTTAAATGAGTATCCGGAGATTGGGGAAGTATATCAAAAAAACGAGATACAATCATTAAAAAACATTCTATCGGTCTACCTAGCCGATAGGGAACTACTGCACAATGCTTGCGCGGCTTCGTTAAAACTCGGCAAAGAAAAGATGAACTGGGAAAGTGAAAGTAAAAAACTCCTGAACCTGGTAAATAAAACCCTAAACTAACCTACAAAGTTTTAATGCAGCGAATACAAACACTTGATGGACTTAGATTTTTAGCGGTAGTAGGCGTTTTATGGATCCATACCTGGACTTTGTTTGGTAACCCCAGGTGTTTTATTGGAGGTGTTGATATTGCCGGCTTACTGGCGATAGGCGGAAACGGGGTCGACCTCTTTTTTGTCATCAGCGGCTTTTGCATGTATTATTTCTACGCTGCAAAAAGCCAGTTCTCCTTCCGCGACTATAAAAGATTTATAATAAAAAGATGGGTAAGGCTCTCCCCTGCTTTCTATGCGGCAACGCTTATCTACCTCCTGATCGAAATATTTATTCGCCATACCCACCCCACTGTTTTTTTGGATATCGCTAATAGTCTCTTATATCTTAATTCAATTTTCCAGCATTATAATGTGGCTGGCCATTTTTGGAGTTTGGGGGTCGAGTGGCAGTTTTATCTCATCATCCCCTTTATACTCATCTACCAAAACAGGATCGGCTTTAAAAAAATATTTCTCATCATTTTCTTTATCCTGTTCTTTACTGCAATTCTTTCAGTCCTATTCTTAAAAGATCAATCCGATCTGTTAACCGATCAGATACTCTTCAGATATGTAGAATTTGCCGCAGGCATAGTTGCTGCAAGGATACTGATCAAAAATACTATTCAGTTAAAAATGCGGTGGCTTTGGCTCATCCTATTTATTATAGTTACTTACGCGGGCAGGGTGTTTATCTCCAAATCGGTATTAAACTTGTCAGCCAATTATTATAACCTGTTTAAATTAATTGGCTTTGGTTTAATGGGTGCCGGCTTTGCGGGTATTTTGTACATGGCATTAACATCAGTTAAATGGCTCAATGCTTTTTTAGGCAATTATGTTTTTAAACAAGTTGGCAGGGTATCTTACAGTTTTTATTTATGGCATGGGTTTATGTGCCCTGTAACTACTTATTACGTTACAACATATCTGCCGCAACTAAAAGGGATAAGCGGGCCAATGGCGGCCACTTTTATAGGGCTTATTATTATATACCCAATATCAATGTTAAGTTATAATCTGCTTGAAAAACCATTCCTTTCAGTAGGCAACCTTACAGCAAAATAAAAGATCTTACACAACTAAGTTGAAACGCGTACTCATCATTTCGCCCTGCCTCCCGCCAATAAATGCTGCTGATATGCAGCGGGTACGCATGAGTTTACCTTATTTCGAGGATTGTGGATGGACAGCGGAAGTTGTTACTGTTGATCCGCAATATATAGATATGGCTAAGGACGATCTGTTATTAAAGAGCGTCCCCGCTGATATCAGGATACATACGGTTAAAGCTTTTGATAAAAAATGGACATCAAAACTGGGCCTGGGCAGTATTGCCTTACGCTCATTATGGTTTTATAAACAAAAGGTTAACGCCCTGCTGAAAAAGCAGAAATTTGATCTTATCTACTTTTCTACAACCGCGTTCCCGGTAACTATACTGGGCGCTTACTGGAAAAAACGCTTTAATGTTCCTTATGTCATCGATATGCAGGATCCATGGCATTCCGAATATTATCGTAACAAACCTAAGGCTGAACAGCCTTCCAAATATTGGTTCTCCTATCGCTTAAATAAAACCCTTGAACCCATCGCCATGAAACAGGTGGGCGGGCTAATCAGTGTATCTGCAAGTTATATTGATGACCTGAAAAATAGGTACCCTCAGATAAAGGATGTACCGTCATCCGTAATAACTTTCGGCGCATTTGAGCCCGACTTTAAAATTGCAGCAGAAAATGCCGGTAAATTTAATCCATTATTAGATCCCGCTTTCACCAGCCTGGTTTATATTGGCCGCGGCGGGTATGATATGCAAAGGGCAATTGACTTTTTATTCCGGGCATTTAAAGCCGGATTGGAAACTAACCCTGCTATCTTTCGATCAATAAAAATGTATTTTATTGGTACAAGCTATGCACCTGAGGGCCAGGGAAAACAAACCATTATGCCACTGGCTAAACAATATGGCATTGAAAACAATGTTGTTGAAATTACCGACCGCATAAGCTATTACCACACCCTGGTAACATTAACACAGGCCGACGCGTTATTTATTCCCGGTTCCGACGATCCAAAGTACACAGCATCAAAAATATATCCATACCTGCTGGCTAAAAAGCCATTGCTAACTATTTTCCATGAAAACAGCAGTGCCAATACCGTATTGAGCACCTGTACTGAAAATACAGTAGTACAAACCTTCCCTGCTCAGGGGGATAACATCGAAATAGCAGTAAGCAATTTCCTTACCGGCCTGGCAAAAAACGAACTGCCCGCTATTAAATTAAAAGATGAATTTAGCCGGTACAGCGCCGCAGCAATGACCGAAGCGCAAACCATGCTATTTAATAAAGTACTGACCAACAAATGAAAAAGCTGGCCATAATTACCACGCACCCTATTCAATACTACTCGCCTGTATTTAAATTATTACACCAAAGGCAACAAATTGAGATCAGGGTTTTTTATACCTGGGGCGAAGGTTCTATGAATAAATTTGATCCGGGTTTCGGCAAAACCGTACAATGGGATTTGCCTTTGCTTGAAGGTTACCCCTATGAATGGGTTATCAATACCTCAAAAAATCCGGGCTCAAGCAGTTTTAGCGGCATTGTAAATCCCGGCTTAATTCAACAAATAAAAAACTACGCACCCGATGCTATACTGATTTATGGATGGGCATATACCAGCCATTTAAAAGTATTAAGGCATTTCAAAAACAAAATACCTATTATATTCAGGGGCGATTCAAACCTGCTTCGCGAGCAAAGCGGTTTTAAAACGCTGCTCAGGTTTGCTTTTTTGAAATGGATATATACTCATGTTGATCATGCCCTGTACGTAGGAACAAATAACAAAGCCTATTTTAAAAAGTATGGATTAAAGGAACAGCAGCTTAGCTTTGCACCTCATGCTATAGATAACGAACGATTTGCCCAGGACAGGAATGAAGAAGCAAAAGCGCTGCGTGATGAATTAGGCCTGACTGATAAAGACGTGCTTATTTTATTCGCCGGTAAGTTTGAAGATATAAAAGCTCCTTTTTTACTACTCGATGCTTTTCAGGCTATAGATAAAAAGAACGTTCACTTATTGCTTGTTGGCAATGGGGCGCTGGAAAATGAATTAAAATTGAAAGCAGCCGGGAACCCCAATATTCATTTCATGGCTTTTCAAAACCAATCTTTTATACCCGTAGTGTACCAGGCGTGCGATATTTTTTGCCTGCCATCAAAGTCTGAAACCTGGGGGCTTGCCATAAATGAAGCCATGGTATGCCAAAAAGCCGTTTTAGCATCAGATAAAGTTGGTTCGGCCATTGACCTGATCATTCCCGGTAATAACGGAGCCATATTTAAAGAATCGTCACTTGCTGATTTAGTTTTACAATTGAATACCTTAGCAGGAAAAAAACGGGAAGAGTTACAATCAATGGGAAAATCATCCAGGCAAATAATTAACGATTGGAATTTCGAAGAACAGGCCCAGGCAATTGAAAAAGCTATATAAATGAAAAACGTTTCGTTTGAGAGATATTTAATTCTGTATGTGCCATGGGTGCTTGCGCTATTGTTCCAATCAATGCCCACGGTGTCATATTTCATTGCATGGCTCGGTTCATTCTTTATTTTTTATCTTGTATACGCAGGTAAAATAAAACCATTGCCTACCGATCTTTCTACTGCCGAACAAATTATGCGGCCTGTATTTATCGTCCAGATCATTTTTATTGGCTATATGGCCTGTTCGTCAATCTTTTACTTTTTAAACTTATACGGGTATAACAACTTTCAGCAAACAAATGAATTTATCCTGGTAGATCAAAACCAATTGGAACTTGTAGCTCAATGCCAGCGGTATTACATATTGGGCCATGCCGCAATGGTTACCGGCATACTGATATTTATGAAATATCCTGTAGAAACAAGATACTATATTGAAAAAGAAAAAATAGCCAACATGGTTCTGATTATGGCCCTGATAGCCTTTCCAGTATCGTTGTTTTTCTTAAATGTTCCCGGCCTGTCTCAATTTTATTATCAATTAAACTCATTAAGCTTTATTGCAGGCACACTGGCACTGGCGTTTGCCATACCACTACAAAAAATATGGAACACTATTATATGCCTCATATTGTACTGTTTCAATTTTTACCAGGGGGTAATCTCTGGTTATAAAGAACCTATTATCATAAGTGTTATGGTGTTAGGTCTTTTTCTATATCCAAGCTATAAAAAAATAGTTCTGGTAGTCTTTGTTCCAACGCTTTTCTTATTATTCGTAATACTTCCCAAGTTCGCTGCCACATTTCGCCAGAATGCATGGTCGGGCGAAACGCAGGCGGATGAAGCAACAGCCCTTGCGCTTGATGCTGCGCTGAATGATGATTCAAAAGCTGGAACAAGCTGGGAATTCCTGGTTAACCGGCTCAGCGAAGTAGATATGTTTACCATATACGTCCAGTCTACCCCCCAAAATATTGATTATTATGGTTTGCAATTGTTAAAACAATCGGCAATAGTACTTGTGCCCCGTTTATTCTGGCCCGGAAAACCGATCACCGAAGACCTTGTGATGGAACGGGTATATGACGCAGGCGCGGTAAACAGAAATTCGCAGGTTTCGGCCAAGCCCGCTTACATTGTAGATACTTATCTTTCGGGCGGTACACTGGGTGTATTCATCGGCCTTTTTCTTTACGGTGCAATAGCCTCGATCATATCAGTTAAAGCCGAAGAACTTTTTGGCGGATATACCTTAGGCACTGCCCTTATTTTTACCGGCCTGTTCCAGATCTTTTGGCGCGGACTGAGTTTTGAGTTCCTCATCAATTCTGTTTTTTGGGGTTATATCAGTATGCTCATTATATTCAAGATTTTTACAGCAACCAAAATTTTAAAAGAGATTTGAAGGTACTGCAGATCAGCGCTTCTTATAAACCGGCTTATATTTATGGCGGGCCAATCATGTCGGTATCAATGCTGGCCGAGCAAGCAGCTAAGTTAGGGGCCGAAATAACGGTTTTTACCACCACAGCCAACGGCTTAAACGAATTACCGGTTACTACAAACCAACCGGTAATAATTGACGGTGTAACTGTTATTTACTTTAAACGGATAAGTAAAGACCATACCCATTTATCGCCTACCCTGTTAAAAAACGTTTGGCAAAAAGCGCGGGATTATGATGTTGTTCATATTCATGCCTGGTGGAATTTGGTATCCATGCTATCATGCCTTATAGCGGTAATGCGTAATGTAAAAGTTGTTGTATCACCCAGGGGCACGTTGAGCAACTATTCCTTCAACAATAAAAACAATGGCATAAAAGGATTGATACATACTTTTTTAACAAAGCCATTACTTAAAAAATGTGATATCCATACCACTTCTGATAATGAATACTCGGCAGTTAAAAGTATTGTTGAGGGTAAGCATTTTTTCAATATCCCCAACTTCATCCGGCTCAATATAAATAAACAATATGCCGCTGCACCTGGTACCAATTACATTAAACTGATCTTTCTTTCCAGAATAGAAGAAAAAAAAGGGTTAGACATTTTATTCGATGCCCTTAAAGAAGTTACCATTCCTTACCGCTTAACTATTGCAGGTGATGGCAACAGTGATTATATAAACTCTCTTAAGGCCATTTCCGTAAACAATGGTATTGATAAATATATAGATTGGATAGGCTTCCAAACTGATAACAAGTTTGACCTGCTGCATGCGCATGATCTGTTTATACTACCCTCGCATGATGAGAATTTTGGTAACGTAGTTATCGAAAGCCTGAGTGTAGGTACAGCGGTGCTGATAAGCGAACAGGTGGGCCTTGCCGATTATGTGGCAACCAATAATTTAGGCTGGATAAGCCAAACAAATGCAGCATCAGTAAGTGCCGCCATCAACAACATTAATATCAGGCCCGACGAGTTACAGCGGATAAGAAAAGAAGCACCGGCAATTATTTTAGAAGATTTTAACTATAATAACCTGGCCCTAAAATATATGAACATGTACAACCAAATAATTACAGCATGAGTGAGTATCAGGAATTTGGCTATGAAAACGCCGAACCTTTTCATACATTTTATTATATTCAAAAAGAGTTGATCCCCCTGCTGGATAAAAACACCAATAAGTATATTTTAGATATGGGTTGCGGCAATGGTGCCATAGCTACTGACCTTATATCGAAAGGATTTAATGTTTATGGTACAGATGCTTCTGAAGCAGGAATAGCAATTGCCCGGCGACAGTATCCCGACAGGTTTTTTATCCAGGATTTTTCAACCGGGGAACTACCGGAAGAACTCAATGGGATAACATTTGATACCATCATTTCAACAGAAGTAATTGAACATTTGTACGATCCCTATAAGTTTGCCGAACTGTGCCACAAGATATTAGATGAAAGTAAAGGCGAACTGATATTGACCACACCTTATCACGGTTATTTAAAGAACCTGATGTTAAGTATATTCGACAGGTGGGATACACACATTGACCCTTTATGGCAGGGCGGCCATATTAAGTTCTGGTCGGAAAAATCAATTACCAAGTTATTAGATCAGCGTGGCTTTAAGGTAACTGATTTTAGGGGGTGCGGCAGGTTGCCCTACCTGTGGATGACTATGATGATTAAAGCAAAAGCGGTGTGACCAGTAAATGAAATTTACCAAAACCATTCTGTTTTTATTGTCATCAATAGTCTGTCTATCTTGTAATAGCGTTCCCAAAAAGGCAAGAACTGATTTAGGTAGCCAGATTTCATCAAAAAAGCTTAAAAATCATTCCAAAGTTTCTGACAGCGCGGATGTACCAGGGGATAGTGACGGCATAACTATGTTACCTTTTGGAAGTAAACTATTAACGACCTATAAATTCCCAAAAAATTGGCAACCAACTGACTATAACGATGAGAACCCGGTTTTAAACAAAAATGATGAATACCTGAATAAACTGTATAACTATTATTCAAAAGCAGGAAAAATAGAATCGATAAATGGGCCTGAAATAATATCCAGGGTATATATAAAATTGGGGAATGACTCATTATTAGTCAAAGATCAACGTGAATTTAAAAACAATTTTAAATTCAGACTCCCGAACATTGATAAATATGAACTTTATTATGTTTATGATGAATATAATTACGACCCTAAAAACTATAATCCTGTTATTGCAAGTAAAGACGATGAAATTTACATGGAAGTGGGAAGCCTCATCTTTTATGACCCTACGACTAAAACCGCAAATATTCTAAATGTATATTATAACATTAGTTATCCTGAAATTGAATATCATAGTGACAGATTTTTTTATGTCGGCAGTAATAAAACAATAAAAATTTTCGAAAGCAATGGAGACGAAAGCGGAAATAGTTTTGAAACAACACAGCAGATTAGTGTTTTAACAGGTGGCAAAATCATCGTAAAAAATTTAAATTAAAAAACTAACGTGACGGATAAGTTTTCGGTTATTGTATTAACTTATAACGAGGAGCGAAACATCCGGGCCTGCCTGGAAAGCCTCGTGCCTTTAAATGTCGACATATTTATTATTGATTCCGGGTCGACCGATAAAACCCTGGAGATTTGCAACCAGTACACAGATAAGATTTTCAATCACCCTTTTGAAAATTATAGCGTACAACGCAACTGGGCATTTAATAATCTCCCTATAACTACCGGCTGGATCCTAAACCTTGATGCCGATCACCGTGCTACCCCCGAATTGGTTACTGAACTTACAGCTACTTTTAATCAGCCCATAGATGCTGATGTAAATGGTTTTTTGGTGAGCCGCAGAACCATGTTTATGGATAAATGGATAAAACATGGCGGGCACTACCCTACTTATCATGCCATATTATTCAGGAAAGGTTTTGGCCAGTGCGAGGATAAACTATACGATCAGCATTTTAAAATAACCGGCAAAACCAAAATTTTAAAAGGTGACATGATAGATATCATCACCGAATCAATAAATACTTTTATTGCCAGGCACAACCATTGGGCAACACTCGAGGCTGAATACCTCATCAGTACTGCCAATGATGATACCGTAAATGGGGAAGTAATAAAAGCCAAACTAACCGGTAACCCCATCGAGCGCAGGCGCTATATTAAAAAGCAATATGAAAGCTTCCCGCTGTTTGTAAGGCCGGTACTATATTTTATAATCCGATACTTTATACGTTTAGGCTTTTTAGATGGAACAGAAGGATTGATCTTCCATTTTTTACAGGGCTTCTGGTTCCGTTTTTTGATAGATGCCAAGATCTACGAGAAAAGAAAAAGCTTAAGCAAAACATCAGGCTCAAACCCAATACCCAGGTTTATATTCTCGTTTATCTTTCTATTCCTGATCTTTTATTTCTTTAACATCATGTTTTTCGGGCTCACCAGCCCCGGCAATCATTACAGCCCTTTTTTGGCGGAGCATTTAAATTATATACAGGGCCTGCGTGTAATACTGTTAAAAAGCAGCGCGGGCGTACTAAATGCAATAGGCTTTACCGCCATAACTAATGATACCGAAATGCTGGTTGTAGGGCATTATGCCATACAGGTAGTGTATTCCTGCTTAGGTTTGGGCGTTATCAGTTTTTTTACTGCTTTTGTATTGGCCTATCCTAAACCATTAAAAAAGAAACTGATCTTTATTGCAGCCGGTATACTTACTATCGAGTTTTTAAACGTGATCCGTTTTGTTCTGTTGGGCCTGTATTGGGACAATAATAAAACTAAGGTTATTGACCATCACACCATTTTTAATATCACTATCTATATTATTATAGCCATAAGCTTGTATTTTTGGGTGAAGAATCCGGTTATCGAAAACAAGGAGCATGCAGCAAACTAACCTATCAGCCTATAATAACTACCCTTTCCATCCCGGAGGTAACCCGCTGAAAAGGATAATTTGGTTTTATATTAATGCTGTTATTTTTAAAACCAGCCTGTTACCTGTCAATGGTATCAAGGTTTTTTTATTACGCTTATTCGGCGCAAATATTGGTAAAAACGTAACCATAAAACCTTGTGTAAATATCAAATATCCCTGGTTTTTAACTGTGGGCGATGATACATGGATAGGCGAAAACGTGTGGATTGATAATTTAGTAATGATTACCATAGGTGCTAACGCCTGCCTTTCGCAGGGCGCGCTGTTACTTACCGGCAGCCACAATTATAAAAAAACAACCTTCGACCTGATTACAGGCAGCATAATTTTAGAGGACGGTGCCTGGATAGGCGCGCAGGCTATCGTTAATCAGGGAGTTACGGTTTCCAGCCATGCAGTACTTACCTCCGGCTCTGTGGCTAACAGAAACCTCGAGGCTTATGCTATTTATCAGGGAAACCCCGCAGTAAAAGTTCGTGAACGTATTATTGGTTAAACTTGAAAGATACAGGTTCAAATAAGATCATATTCATAATTATCGCGGTGCTGGTGATAGCATTCGGTATAATGGTATGCGTTTGCCCGCCTTCTGTTTACCCCGATCCCTGTCATGGTTTCCAGGTGTTGCGCTCCATGCAGATGGGGGCCAAATTTAATACGCTGGTAAGCCCCAACCAGGATGATATCTCAAAAAACAATGTCGATTTCCTGACATGGTGGTCGCCGGGGCAATATCTGGTGCCTTATTGGTTTAAACTATTATTCGGCATTAAAACCGGCTGGGCCTGCGTACTAACCATTCTTGTTTTCCAACTATCCGGCCTTGTAGGCTTCTACTGTTTTTTCAGGAAGATCGGCTTCACCTCAACTATATCCCTCATAAGCCTGCTGCTCATCATGTGCCAGCTGGCATTCATTATCCCTTACATTTTTTACAGTGGCGGTGAACTATTGGTGTTTGGTTTTGAAGGATGGTTCTTGTATGGTTGCATCACGATAGAAAAACCGGGGATCAAGCTTTTACTATTTGTATTGCTCTCAGGTTGGATGGGCTTCCTATGCAAGTCGTCATTTATGTGGGTTTACGTTGCAGGACTTATGTGCCTGTGGCTGCGTTTATCAGCAATTAAAACTCACCTTAACCTTCAGCGCTTAGTTAAGAACGGCATCTGGCTCGCTATTCCTGCCGCTATATCATTGGCGGCTATCTATGTATTTTTCCTGTCGAAAGGTTCTAATCCTGCATCAAACTCAACTGGTTTTACAGCAAGCTGGCAGGCTATTGGGTTTCCGTTAGGGTCGCCATTGTTATCCGGTTTTTCGGTTGATGATCTGGCACACGGTTTACTATTCCATCAACCCGGCAATAACCTGTCACCGGCCTATGTATTGCCTATTTTACTATTTACAGCATTGGTAAGCCTGGTGTTGATCATAGCTATTATGAGTTATGTCCCGAAAAACAATTATCGTTTGTTCATCATCGTTTTCTACGCTATATCGGTACTGTTCTTTAGCGTGGCGTTCTTGCGGCAGCTAAATATTTCTTACGAGAGCCGCCATTTTCGCATCCTGAGCCTGATGCTGGCACCGGGCATCATTTACCTGTTCAGCAGGTTTAAACCGGTATACCAGATACTTCTTGGATTGATATGCATTTGTATAGCCTTTGTTAATTATTCAACGCTGGTGAGAATTTATAAAGTCAACAATCTTAGCGCTCGTGGAAATACAGGCCTCGCGCAGCAATCAATAGATCAGCCTTCATTAGATCATCTGTTACAACTCGATAAGCAAAATACCAATGCCATATTTGCTTTTACTACGCCTGATGTTGGTTTGGAGATGGAGCATAACCGTATCATCACGCTTGATCAGCCGCCTGCAAATATTCCTTTCGATAATGATGATTATAGCTATGATGGCCACGCCGGGCCATTATATATTTTGCTGCCCGCGAGTTATGACGGGCCAAAGGCAGGTATGATCATGAAATTCTTCCGGGGATATAAAGATTTCTCCGTTCAAAAACTTAGCCCGGCGTATACGCTGTACTCGGCTAAGTAGTTCTCTACAAAATTTTTCTTATTGTTCTTTATTGATCTCTGTCCAAAGGAGGTCCTTCAGTTCATTAATACCTTTTTGGGCTACTGATGATATAAAGATCGACGGCACATCCTGCGGCACTTCCTTCTTCATTTCCTGCATCAACTCATCATCCAGCATATCCGATTTGGTTATGGCCAGCACACGTGGTTTGTGGATCAGTTCGGGGTTATATTCCTGCAATTCTTTCAGCAGGATGTTGTATTCTTCTTTTATGGTACGATTAGTATCAGCAGGCACCATAAACAGCAATACCGAGTTACGCTCGATATGCCTCAGAAACCTGAAGCCTAATCCTTTGCCCTGTGATGCGCCCTCTATAATACCCGGTATATCCGCCATAACGAACGATCTGCCGTTGCGGTAAGCAACTATACCCAAATTAGGCACAAGCGTTGTAAAGGCGTAATCGGCTATTTCAGGCTTGGCTGCCGAAACCACTGACAATAGCGTTGATTTACCCGCGTTAGGGAAACCAACCAAACCAACATCAGCCAATAATTTTAGTTCCAGTACATTCCACTCTTCTCTGCCATCTTCGCCGGGTTGGGCAAAGCGTGGGGTCTGGAAAGTTGATGTTTTAAAATGCCAGTTGCCTAAACCTCCCCTGCCTGCTTCGGTCAATATGCGGGTTTCGCCATCCTGGGTTATTTCAAATAAGATTTCGCCGGTTTCGGCATTTTTGGCTATGGTACCCAGCGGCACTTCCAATATCTCGTCCCTGCCGGTTTTGCCGCTTTTTTGTGAACTTCCGCCCGATTCACCGTCGCCGGCAATTACGTGTTTACGGAATTTAAGGTGCAATAATGTCCAGAGTTGGGCATTACCTTTAACAATTACGTGCCCGCCACGGCCGCCATCACCACCATCAGGGCCGCCCATAGCGGTATGCTTATCGCGGTGCAAATGTGCTGAACCCGACCCGCCATGACCCGAACGGCAGCATATCTTCACATAATCAACAAAATTTGAACCCTGGGACATAATTTTCTTTTTTAGTCGGGAAGTCCGAAAGTTAGTAAAGTCCGAAAGTGTAAGCAAATTGCCTATACTTCCGGACTTTACAAATTATTTAACTTACCGTGTTTATTATTTCTTTAACCAGGAATCAATAATAGCGCATACCGCGGCAAATATTTCATCTACCGATCCGATACCATTAATGCTGTTAAATTTATCCTGTTGTTTATAAAACCCTGCAACCGGCGCGGTTTTATCATTGTATTCATGTATCCGTTTGCGGATGATCTCCGGATTTGCATCATCCGAGCGGCCTGAATCTTTTCCTCTTAATAATAAGCGGCGTTCCAGTTCATCATCGTCAACCTCAAGGGCTATCATGCCCGATATTGATGATGATTTAGTCTCCAGCAAAACATCTAAGGCTTCAGCCTGTGCAACCGTGCGTGGGAAACCATCGAAAATAAATCCCTGTCCGTCCTTATTTGCATCCAGCTTATTGCTGATCATGCCGATAACAACCTCATCAGGAACCAGTTTACCATGATCCATCAACTTCTTTGCTTCTAAACCTAGTGGTGTTCCCTGTGATATCTCCCCGCGCAACAGATCACCTGTAGATAGGTGGATCAGGCCATATTTTTCAATAAGTTTTTGTGATTGAGTACCTTTGCCTGCTCCGGGCGGGCCGAACAATACCAAGTTTAGCATGCTTATATCAAATTAAAAGCCTTCCGGTACAATTACTGAAAGGCTTGATATTCTTGCGCACCTAAGGATTTTATCCTTGTGATATAGTGCAATTTATGTACACTTGAAGAGAGTTGGCCTCTTAACCTTCCCGATTTATAATCGGGATGCTCTATTGAATTGAGCTATCATCAAATATATTATATGTGCACTTGAAGGGAGTCGAACCCCTAACCTCCTGATCCGTAGTCAGGTGCTCTATCCAATTGAGCTACAAGTGCTAAGTCTTTACTAAAATTGGCCCTACTGTCGCGATGACGATAACTGCCTTTTTTAACGGACTGCAAAAATAGGATTTTTATTTTAATCCCCTAAAAAAATGTAAAATTACTTTACAATTTCTGCTATAGCTGTAAAATCGGGCAAATCGCCTGCATTTTCAAGCACCTCAGCGTAGATGATATTCTGCTCTTCATCAACAACAAAGGCAGCGCGTTTTGATACGCCCTTTAAGCCGAAAACAAAATTTTCATATATAGCGCCGTATGCAGTTGATGCTTCTTTGTTAAAATCCGATAGCAGATCAAACTGGTAATTGTTCTCCTCTTTAAACTTAGCCAATGTAAAAGGCGAATCAACTGAAATTCCTAATATCACCGCGTTTAAGCCATCATAATAGCCAAAGCTATCGCGCATGGTGCATAGTTGCGTGGTACAGGTACCGGTAAATGCCATCGGGAAAAAGTGGATAACAACTTTTTTGCCCTTAAAATCAGCCAGTGAAACTTCCTTCAATGCTGATGAATATAACGTAAACTGCGGAGCTGGTTGACCTGGTTGTAACGACATAAGTTTTTTTTCTGCAAATAAATGATAATAAAATCAAAGTCGGGCTGCTGATCATAATCCAATGGTCAAAATATTTAATTTATTTAACCCAGATAGATAATACAGGCTGATAATAAGCTTAAATTTATAGGTATAAACCTTAAAAATGAAACCCATCCTGGCCCTGATATTTTCCCTTTTCCTGCTCAGCAGCCTGGCATCAGCACAAAAAAAGCAGGCTGTACCCAACTATACATTAAGGGGGACATTTACCGGCAAGCACAGCCATGCGATATTTCTGGATTATAAAGACAGTAACGGAAAAAGGATCAGGCGAAAAGCTTACGTCAAAAACGGTAAATTTATATTCAAAGGCTGGATCAGCAGCCCTGTTTATGCCTTCCTTGTGGGTGATATTAAGGTGACTCTCAACAAAAAGCCCGACGTGTCAAATGGTACTGAAATGTTTTTAAGTCCGGGCGAGATGACTGTTTCCCTGCAAGAAAATGATTTCGAGCACGCGAAAATAACGGGATCAATTATGCAGCGTGATTATAATGACTTCGAAATGCAAAGGCAGGCCATACTGAAATCAAAAGACTCATTAGAGTTCTTAATGAATAAACTCAGACAAAAAGTTAATACTGCCGGGGTACATAAGGCTTACTTAGTATTATTAGATAAACTTGATAAGTTTGACGAGAAAGATAACCTGTTTGAATACCACTTTATAAAAACACATCCTAATTCATATTTAAGTGCCTATTTATTAGATAATTGCTTTGATCCAGGAGAAGATCTTTCACTTGATTCAGCTGAAATATTTTACAACCTATTTACGCCAGTTGTAAAAAACAGCATAGCAGGTTTACTGTTGCGAAAGAAAATAACAGAATGTAAAGCTTCCGCTGTGGGGAGCATGATGAAGTTACCGCGCGGTGTAGATGTAAATGGAAAAATGACCGATCTGAGCCCGCTTATGCACAAAGGCTATATCATTTTTGATTTTTGGGCAAGCTGGTGCAGTCCCTGCAATCTGGAAAACATGCATTTAAAACAGTTGTATAATAAATATCATGCTCAGGGGCTGGATGTGATTGCTATATCAAATGATGACTATAAGAAATTTTGGAGAGACACGATAAAGAAGCAAGGCATAAGTATGTGGCACAACATAATGGCAGAGAATGTAGCCAACCTTGATAATTTTTATAATATGCAAATGATGGCTCCATCGCTTTTTATTTTGGTTGACAAACAGGGTGTAATTATTGGTCGCTACAGGGGCGCGTCCACTATTTATAAAAGAGATTACGACGAAGGTACTATTGCCGATATGGATAAGAAACTGACACGCTTGTTCCCTAATAACTAAACCCCGGGCTTTTAACTTTATTTAACAAACAGGCTGGCTGTCAATACCTATCTTTAGGTTTCTCATCAAACCTTTATCGTTATGTTAAAAAACTACATCAAAACAGCGTTTCGCAGCCTGTTAAAAAACAAGGGATTTACCTTTATAAACGTATTGGGGCTAGCCCTGGGTTTGGCTACCTGCATGCTGATTGTTTTTTATGTTTTTGATGAATTAAGCTACGACCGTTATAACACCAAAGCCAATCGTATTTACCGTGTAAATATGGATATGAAATATGGTGGTAACACCAGTTCATTCGCCATTGCACCGCCGCCTTTATCGGCAGCTATCGGCACTAATTTTCCCGAAGTGGAAACAACTACCCGGATCATTAAATCCGAAGGCACCCGCATCCGTAAAGGCAATGAGAATGTAATTGAAGATAAGGTTGCTTATGCCGATCCATCCGTTTTCAGCGTGTTCACCCTGCCCCTGCTCTCCGGCGACACAAAAACTGCTTTAGCCGAACCGAATACAATAGTTATCAGCGAGGCTGCTGCTCAAAAATATTTTAACAGTACCAATGTGGTTGGCAAATACCTGCACCTGGTTAGCGAAACGGCAGATTTTAAAATAACAGGCGTTATGCATAACATGCCTGCGCAATCGCATTTTAATTTCGATTATTTCCTGTCCATGGCCTCGCTGGCATCAAGTAAGGCTCAGGACTGGAACAACTTTGCTTTCAGCACCTATATATTGTTTAAACAACCCGGCAATCATCAGGATTTCACTACCAAACTAAACAAACTCTTTTACCAGCATTTCGGCGCAGCTAATTATGCCGCACTCCAAAAAAGCGGCAATTATATCAAAATGAATTTAACACCGCTTACTGATATCCACCTGAGATCAAACCGCCAGTACGAACTGGGTACCAACAGCAGCATAACCTATGTTTATATTTTCGGGGGGATCGCGCTGTTTGTATTGCTTATCGCCTGCATTAATTTCATGAACCTTTCCACCGCCCGCTCCGCCAATCGCGCCCGCGAGGTGGGTGTGCGCAAGGTATTGGGCTCATCACGCAGAAGTTTAATCGCCCAGTTTATTTCCGAATCATTAATGGTAACGCTGTTTGCTACCATTATAGCTGTACTGGCTGCCTGGGCATTACTGCCGCTGTTCAACCAGATTTCGGGCAAACAATTGGCTCTATCTGCACAATTATTAGGTTGGTTAGTTCCATCCTTATTAGTAATGATTGTTGTAGTCGGTGTATTGGCAGGCTCTTACCCAGCTTTTTATTTGTCTGCATTTAAGCCTATCCATGTTTTAAAAGGCAAACTATCCATCGGTTTTAAAGGCAGCAACTTCCGTAACTTTTTGGTGGTGATGCAGTTTTCTATTTCCATCTTTCTGATAATCGGTACACTGGTTATCTATAATCAGTTGAATTACATTCAGCATAAAGACCTGGGCTTTAACCGCAGCCAGGTTTTAGTAATAAAGTATGTTGATGTGCTGGATAATGCTAAAACACTGAAACAGGAAATAAAACAAATACCTGGCATAGCCAACGCTACACTGAGCGGCTTTACCCCAACCGGTAGCTTACGTGCTCCCGATGCGGTGTTCACCAACAAAACACCCGATGCCAAAAATGCTTTGTTCACCGAGATCTGGCCGGTAGACGAAGATTACCTCAACACCATGGGTATGAAACTCGCCACAGGCCGCAATTTCTCCACTCAGCTTACCTCCGATTCATCCACCGTTATTATAAACGAAACTGCCGCTCGTATGCTGGGCTTTGCCAAAGACCCGCTGAATAAAAAATTGTACCGGGTAGATGGGCCCGGCAAACCGGTAAAGGAATACAGCGTTATCGGCGTAGTAAAGGATTTTAATTTTAGCTCCCTGCGGGATAATATTACCCCTGTGGTGATGCTGCTTGGCAACGACAAAGGTGCTTTAAGTGTTAAAATAGATGCTAAAAACATGCGGCCATATGTAGCCAAAATAGAAAACACATGGAACACAGTTTCGCCAAACCAGCATATTCAATATTCGTTTATGGATGAGGATTTTGATGCCGCTTACCGCTTTGAACAGCGCACAGGTAAACTATTCCTGTCGTTTACTGTATTTGCTTTAATTATCGCCTGCCTCGGCTTATTTGGCCTTGCTGCTTATGCTGCAGAACAACGTAATAAGGAAATAGGTATCCGCAAGGTGCTTGGCGCCAGTTTATCTACGGTAATAGCGCTGTTATCAAAAGATTTCATTAAACTGGTATTAATCTCCATAGCTATAGCCACCCCGTTAGGGTGGCTGGCCATGCACAAATGGCTCCAGGGCTTTGCTTACAGGCAAAATATCCAATGGTGGGTGTTAGCCGTTACCGGCTTGGGTGCAATACTGATCGCGTTTATTACTATCAGCTTCCAGGCTATTAAGGCGGCGCTGGTAAACCCGGTTGAGAGTTTAAGGAGCGAATAGCCTACTTGTGTAAGCGTAAATTTACAAACAGAACTACCTGATTAGGGTTATATTAGCGAAAAATTACCCCTATGAAAGCAGTAGTCATAACCCAGCCCGGTGGACCGGAAGTTTTACAGATAGCCGAAAGGCCCAAACCAGAAATTACCGCCGACGAGGTGCTGGTGAAAGTAGCTGCCGCAGGTATTAACCGCCCTGATGTATTTCAGCGCAAGGGTAATTACCCGCCCCCTCCGGGAGCACCGCAGGATATCCCCGGACTGGAAATTGCAGGTCTCATTGTTAAAGTTGGTGCCAATGTTACCCGTTGGAAAGAGGGTGACCGGATCTGCGCCCTGCTCAACGGTGGTGGCTACGCCGAATATTGCAGCGTACCTGCCGGGCAGTGCCTCCCCATCCCCGACGACCTTTTATATATTGAAGCCGCATCACTACCCGAAACATTTTTTACCGTTTGGAGCAATGTGTTCGATCGTGCCAAACTAAAAAAGGGCGAAACACTATTGGTACATGGCGGCTCAGGTGGTATTGGCGTTGCAGCTATCCAAATGGCAAAGGCCATGGGCAGCATTGTTTACACCACCGCCGGATCGGATAATAAATGCCGCGAATGCGAAAAACTTGGCGCAGCAAAGGCTATCAATTATAAAACAGAAAACTTTAAGGATGTAATTCAGCAACTCACCAATGGCAAAGGCGTTGATGTGATACTGGATACCATCGGCGGCGATTATACACCTCTAAACCTGCTATCGCTGGCTGATGAGGGCCGTTTGGTGCAGATCAACAGCGTAAAAAGCAAAGATGTACAGGTTGATCTGTCATTAGTAATGCGCAAACGCCTTACCATAACCGGTTCTATGCTGCGCTCGCGCAATGTTGCCTTTAAAACTGCCATCGCGCAAAGCCTCGAAACCAATATCTGGCCTTTTTTCGATTCCCATGAAATAAAACCGGTTATATACGAGGTGTTCCCGGCGGCAAAAGCGGCCCAGGCGCACCAATTAATGGATAGCGGCGATCATACCGGCAAGATCATCCTGAGTTTTGAGGCATAAAATATATTATCTATTGTTTATAATAAATTAGCATTGTTGAAGCTAATTGATACTCATTACAATAAGAGTCAAAAAATTCTGTCACAACTATTTAAATATTTGACAAGAAAGCTTAACTTTGCGCTCCGAAATAGTGGGAAATATTATTTCGTATTAATTTTTTATAAATTACCAGGTTATATATGCCAAACATTGGAAAAATATCACGGATAATAGGTCCGGTAGTTGACGTAAGCTTTACTGACAACGCACATCTTCCTAAAATTTTTGACGCGTTAGAGATCACAAAGGACAATGGCCAAAAAATCATTCTTGAAGTTCAGCAGCACTTAGGCGAAGATCGCGTACGTGCCATAGCGATGGACTCGACAGATGGTTTATTGCGCGGTATGCCTGTATTGGATACTGAAGCATCAATTAAAATGCCGGTTGGTGATGATATCAAAGGCCGCGTTTTTAACGTAGTTGGTGACGCTATTGATGGTATTGCTAACCTCGACAAATCAAAAGGACGTTCTATCCATGCTTTACCTCCAAAGTTCGAAGACCTTTCGACCGAAACTGAAGTACTTTTCACAGGTATCAAGGTTATCGACTTATTAGAGCCTTACGTAAAAGGTGGTAAGATCGGTTTATTCGGTGGTGCAGGTGTTGGTAAAACAGTATTGATCCAGGAATTGATCAACAACATCGCGAAAGCATACTCTGGTTTATCAGTGTTTGCAGGTGTAGGTGAGCGTACCCGTGAAGGTAACGACTTACTGCGTGAGATGTTGGAATCAGGCATTATAAAATATGGTGATGCATTTATGCACTCTATGGAAGAAGGCGGATGGGACCTTTCAGCAATTGACCCTGAAGCTTTAAAAGATTCAAAAGCAACATTCGTTTTCGGACAAATGAACGAGCCTCCTGGTGCACGTGCACGTGTGGCGCTTTCAGGTTTAACTATCGCTGAGTATTTCCGCGATGGTGATGCAGAAGGCAAAGGCCGTGATATATTATTCTTTATTGATAACATCTTCCGCTTTACACAAGCAGGTTCTGAAGTATCGGCACTATTAGGCCGTATGCCTTCAGCGGTAGGTTACCAGCCAACACTGGCAACTGAAATGGGTACCATGCAGGAGCGTATCACATCAACCAAACGTGGTTCAATTACCTCTGTACAGGCGGTATATGTACCTGCGGATGACTTGACTGACCCTGCACCGGCTACAACATTTGCCCACTTAGATGCTACAACAGTACTTTCACGTAAAATTGCCGAGTTAGGTATCTATCCTGCGGTGGATCCTTTGGATTCAACCTCACGTATCCTTAGCCCAGCTATTTTAGGCGACGAGCATTACAACACTGCTCAACGCGTTAAAGAAACATTACAACGTTACAAAGAACTTCAGGACATTATCGCGATCCTGGGTATGGACGAGTTATCTGAAGAAGATAAACTGGTTGTATCACGTGCGCGCCGTGTTCAGCGTTTCTTATCACAACCATTCCACGTTGCCGAGCAGTTCACCGGCTTAAAAGGCGTTTTGGTTGATATTAAAGAAACCATTAAAGGCTTTAACATGATTATGGATGGCGAAGTTGATGAGTATCCTGAAGGTGCATTTAACCTTGTAGGAAGCATTGAAGAAGCTATTGAAAAAGGTAAAAAATTATTAGCGGAAGCAAATAATTAGTAACAAGTATTAAGTATCAAGTAGCAAGACAACATTTGTTTTACTACTTGGTATAACTTTTACTTGATACCTGATACTAAATACTTGATACAAAAAAAATGACTTTAGAAATCCTTACTCCTGATAAAAAAGTATTTGAAGGCGAAGCCACTTCGGTAACGCTGCCGGGTACATTAGGCTCATTTGAAATTTTGAACCACCACGCTCCTATTATCTCAACCCTGCAAGATGGTAAGTTAGTAGTACGCGGCTCAGGTAAAGAAGAAATATTTTTTATACAAGGCGGCGTTGTTGAAGCCTTAAATAATGTAGTTACCGTATTAGCTGAGGGTATCACCCACAAATAAGCAAAAACTTACAAGATTTTAGAAAGCCTTTCGGTATTCCGGAGGGCTTTTTTTGTTTTGATTTGAATCTCCGTTTAAAATCTTAAATTTATCTAAAAGCTTAAATAATGGTAGCAGTAACAGATGAACAACTACAAATCCTGGATGAAGAACATGAATTGCATATAACGGTAAAAGTAAGTCTTATACCCATGAAGAAGCGATTCAGATTATTAGAGGAAGTCATGCTTTTAACTTGTCGCCTGCACCAACATCAATAAAAAGGGCATAGCTTTTCCATAATCCAACAACTCATACTCCAAGCCCATTACCCGTATATTATTATAATAGGTTTGATGATGATCGTAATAAAATTTTTCCGACTGAATAAACCAGGCCTTGTCTCCTAACTTTTGAGCCAGGAACCATTTTTCCAGTAATCGGGCGGTCCTGCCGTTACCATCATCAAAAGGGTGGATCTTCACAAAAACAAGGTGGATGAGCGAGGCAAAGAAAAGCGTTTCTTCAAAACTCAATTTTGCATTTAGTAATAAAGCTATATCATTATATAGTTTATCGAGTTCGTGCTTAACCAGTGCAGGCGGGCAGGCAACATATTCTATCTTACCATCAGTTGTGGTTACAAACATATTCCCGGTACGTATTTTACCACGATATACCTTTTGTAATATATGCTGTGTTAGTAATACGTGCGCTTGCCTGATGTTATCAGCAGTTAAAATATTATGTTGAGCAAATTGATAGGCCTCGTACAGATCATCTATTTTTTGAGTGTGATCGGGTAGAAACTTCACTCCCCATTTTTTATGCTTGATAAAAGAATCCAGTTCGATATCCTCGCCTTCTATCTTAGATGAAAAAACAGCTGACACCGAAGTATAAAAGCTAAACGTATTTGCCGATAGTTCGCTATCCTTCAAAAACTCAAAATTTGCAGAAACTGATTTATTTATCTGTCGCAAATAATCATTCAACAAAGCTGTGGGCAATATTTCAAACTGTATTTCTTCCATGCTGATAACTCTTTACAAAGTAAGATAAATTAGCCGTTGTTATCACACAATTTCAGGACGAATTTCCCATTTCAGGAAGAAAATCGAGACTTTGCTATGCATGCATAAAATCGATACCGAATACCGTTTTAAACTTTGGTATGTTTTGATAAAAATTATATTCTATTAAAATCAAATAAATAAGAATATAATTCTGTATATTTAAATTTAACATATATAATATACTAAATAAAAATAATGCGTTGTATGTATTGTTATTCGCGATAGCTATATCTACCTTACAAATACAGATTTGCGGAGGTTCTGTAAATCTAAATCAATAAAGAACCTGTAACAAAATTAGTATAAATATTCTACCATAATGAGCGCACCTGACACAACAGAAGCAATAGAATTGAACCGGTACAGTAAAACCTTTACCCAGGATCCTACGCAGCCCGCAGCACAGGCCATGCTATACGGAATCGGCTTAACTGATGACGATATGCAGAAACCGCAGGTAGGTGTAGCAAGCATGGGTTATGATGGTAACACCTGCAACATGCACCTTAATGATCTGGCAAAGATCATTAAACAAGGCATTTGGGATGCAGAAATGGTTGGCCTTATTTTCCATACCATTGGTGTGAGCGATGGCATGAGCAACGGCACTGAAGGTATGCGTTACTCGTTGGTTAGTCGTGATATTATTGCCGATTCAATTGAAGCTGTTGTTGGCGCACAGTATTATGATGGTGTTATTACCCTGCCGGGCTGTGATAAAAACATGCCGGGTTCTATTATGGCGATGGGCCGTTTAAACCGCCCGTCGATAATGGTGTACGGTGGCACTATTAAACCAGGCCACTGGAAAGGTGAAGACCTGAACATTGTATCAGCATTTGAGGCATTAGGTCAAAAAATGGCAGGTACCATTAGTCCGGAGGATTTTATGGGCGTAATTAAAAATGCCTGTCCTAGCGCCGGAGCCTGTGGTGGTATCTACACTGCAAATACCATGGCTGCAGCTATTGAGGCTTTGGGTATGAGTTTACCTTATTCATCATCAAACCCTGCTTTGAGCGATGAAAAGAAAGCGGAGTGTTTAGCAGCAGGTAAAGCGATCAAGATCTTATTAGAGAAAGACATAAAACCATCCGACATCATGACCCGCGAAGCATTTGAGAATGCCATCGTAGTTATTATGGTTTTGGGTGGCTCGACCAACGCGGTATTGCACTTAATTGCAATGGCAAAAAGTATTGGTATAAAAATAACGCAGGACGATTTTCAGGCGGTAAGTAACCGCATACCAGTTTTGGCTGATATGAAGCCAAGTGGTAAATACATGATGGAAGACCTGCACAAAGTTGGTGGTGTACCTGCGGTAATGAAATACTGCTGGGACCAGGGATGGCTGCATGGCCATTGCTTAACTGTAACCGGTAAAACTATTGCCGAAAACTTACAGGAAGTACCATCAATCAATTTCGATACACAGAAGATCATTCTTCCGGTTGAAAACCCGATAAAAGCTACCGGCCACTTACAGATACTTTACGGAAACCTTGCCGAAGGCGGCAGTGTAGCCAAGATCACCGGTAAGGAAGGTACCAGCTTTGAAGGCCCTGCACGCGTATTTGATGGTGAGTTTGAATTGATCCACGGTATACAAACCGGCCGTGTTAAAAAAGGCGATGTGGTGGTTATCCGCAACGTAGGCCCTAAAGGTGCGCCAGGCATGCCCGAGATGCTGAAACCAACCTCAGCCATATTTGGCGCGGGTTTGGGCAGTTCGGTAGCATTAATTACTGACGGACGTTTCTCTGGTGGTACACATGGTTTTGTGGTAGGCCACATCACCCCCGAAGCTTATGACGGCGGTGGTATAGCCTTTGTAAAAGACAATGACACCATATTTATTGATGCCATTAACCGCACCATAAATGTACTCATCAGCGATGAAGAGTTTGCGGCCCGCAAAGCAGCCTGGGTAAAACCGGCGCTTAAGGTTACAAAAGGCGTTTTATACCGCTACGCAAAAACAGTTACTTCAGCTGCTGAAGGTTGTGTAACTGATGAAATGGAATAAAGGCAAAAGCATAAAGCTGAAAGGCGAAAGCCAAAAAGACAATAAACAACAAAAATCGGTGTAATCATAAAAACATCGGTGTAATTATAAAAATTATGGAAGTTGCACAACAGGAAGTACTAACAACACCGGCAGCAAAAGAAGCTGTTGAGATCACAGGATCGGCGGCATTATTAGAAGCGCTGATTGTGGAAGGTGTGGATACCATTTTTGGTTATCCGGGTGGCGCTATTATGCCTATTTATGACGCTTTGTATGATTACAAAGAAAAGTTGAACCACATCCTGGTCCGTCATGAGCAGGGCGGCATACATGCCGGTCAGGGCTATGCGCGTACCTCAGGTAAAGTCGGCGTCGTCTTCGCAACAAGCGGCCCCGGTGCAACTAACCTCGTAACCGGTTTGGCTGATGCGCAGATCGATAGCACACCATTGGTATGTATCACCGGCCAGGTGTTCGCGCACCTATTGGGTACTGATGCATTTCAGGAAACGGATGTGATCAATATAACAACCCCTGTTACCAAATGGAACTACCAGGTGACCGATGCAAATGAGATCCCTGAAGTGATCGCTAAAGCTTTCTACATAGCTAAAAGCGGCCGCCCGGGACCCGTTTTGATCGATATAACCAAAAACGCGCAGATCCAGAAATTCGACTATAAAGGATATGTACAATGTAACCATATCCGTAGCTACAGGCCAAAACCTATAGTCCGGACCCAATATATTGAAGAAGCTGCTGCTTTGATCAACCAGGCAAAAAAACCATTTGTATTATTTGGCCAGGGTGTAATATTAGGCAGCGCCGAGCAGGAGTTTAAAGCTTTCATCGAAAAAAGCGGTATCCCATCAGCATGGACAATATTAGGTGCAGGTGCTATCCCAACAGATCACCCGCTTAACGTGGGTATGCTGGGCATGCACGGCAACTACGGCCCCAACGTGCTGACCAATGATTGCGATGTACTGATCGCTATCGGTATGCGTTTTGATGATCGTGTAACCGGCCGTTTAGATAAATATGCTAAACAAGCGCAGGTTATCCATTTGGATATTGACCCTGCTGAGATCGACAAAAACGTAAAAACAACCGTACCTGTTTGGGGCGATTGTAAAGAAACTTTACCATTGCTTACTGCTTTGGTTGAGAAAAAAGAACACACCGAATGGCTTAAACTTTTTAATGAGTACACTCAAAAAGAAGTTGACGCGGTAATACATACCGAACTGAACCCAACCACTGAAGAGATGACCATGGGCGAGGTGATTAAACAACTGAACGAACTTACCCACGGCAACGCGGTTATTGTTTCTGACGTTGGTCAGCACCAAATGGTGGCTTGTCGTTATTCTCAGTTCAACAATACACGCAGTAATGTTACCAGCGGTGGTTTAGGCACTATGGGCTTTGGATTGCCCGCTGCTATAGGCGCTAAATTCGGTGCTCAGGACCGTGATGTAATAGCGATTATAGGTGATGGTGGTTTCCAGATGACCTTACAGGAACTGGGTACCATAATGCAAACCGGTGTTGATGTGAAGATCATCATTCTTAATAACCGTTTCCTGGGCATGGTGCGCCAATGGCAGGAGTTATTTAACGAACGCCGTTATTCATTTGTTGATATCCAGAGCCCTGATTTTGTGGCATTGGCTGCGTCTTACCGCATAGCCGGGAAACGTGTTGATAGCCGGGAAGATCTTGCGCCTGCATTAAAAGAAATGATGGACCATAAAGGCTCATACTTACTTGAAGTAATGGTTACCAAAGAGAATAACGTATTCCCAATGGTACCACAGGGATGCAGCGTAAGTGAGATCAGGCTTAAATAAAACCTCACCTAAATCCTCTCCAAAGGAGAGGACTTAAAAAAATTAAAAGATGAGCAATCAAGATACAGAAAAGCAGGAATTTAACATCACGGTTTATACGGAAAACCAAATTGGTCTTTTAAACCGGATAGCTATTATATTTACACGCCGTAAGATCAATATCGACAGCCTGAATACTTCTCCGTCAGAAATAGAGAGTATCCACCGCTTTAATATTGTGATCACCGAATCGGAAGACGTGGTACGCAAACTAACCCGCCAGATTGAAAAACAGGTGGAAGTTTTAAAAGTATATTACCATACCAATGCTGATGTGATATGGCAGGAGATGGCTTTGTACAAGGTATCAACAGATGTGATAGCTGAAAAGGTAAGTGTGGAACGTTTATTGCGCGAAAATGGTGCACGTGTTGTAGTTTTGCGTAAAGACTATACCGTTTTTGAAACCACCGGTCACCGTGAAGAGACTGATAACCTGATATCCATTTTACAACCTTACGGCCTTATTGAATTTGTACGCAGCGCAAGGGTAGCTATTATTAAAGATAGCGAAGGCTTTAACTCTAAACTGCGCGAGTTTGAAAGACTGGAACCTGGTGAAGATGTGATTGAAAACGAATACCTGAACAAAGGGCAAAAAGTGTTCAGCATGTAAGCCCAATCCCGCAAGGGAAACCAATTAGTTAACTGATAAAATTTAAATAATAAAATCGGTGAAATCGCCCTAAAACCGGTGAGATCCCAAAAACAAAAAATCAAGAAAACAATGGCAAAATTAAATTTCGGCGGTAGTGAAGAAAATGTAGTAACCCGCGAGGAGTTCCCTTTATCAAAAGCTCAGGAAGTATTAAAAGATGAAGTTGTAGCTGTTATCGGTTACGGTGTTCAAGGTCCTGGTCAGGCATTAAATCAAAAAGACAATGGTATTAACGTTATCGTTGGTCAACGCAAAGGCACTAAAACTTGGGATAAAGCTGTAGCTGATGGCTTTGTACCGGGCGAAACCCTTTTCGAGATTGAAGAAGCCCTTGAAAAAGGAACTGTTATTTGCTATTTATTAAGCGACGCTGCACAGATTGCTTTATGGCCAACTGTTAAAAAACACTTAACCCCGGGCAAAGCATTATATTTTTCACATGGTTTCGGTATCACTTTCAACGAGCAAACCGGTATCATCCCTCCTGCTGATGTTGACGTATTCTTAGTTGCTCCAAAAGGTTCAGGTACTTCATTGCGCCGTATGTTCCTGCAAGGCCGTGGCTTAAACTCAAGCTACGCTATCTTCCAGGATGCTACAGGTAAAGCATTTGATCGTGTTATCGCTTTAGGTATCGCTGTTGGTAGCGGTTACTTATTCGAAACTAACTTCAAAAAAGAAGTTTATAGCGATTTAACAGGCGAGCGTGGTACACTAATGGGTTGTATCCAGGGTATCTTCGCTGCTCAATACGATGTATTGCGCGCTAATGGCCACTCACCTTCTGAAGCTTTCAACGAAACTGTTGAAGAGTTAACCCAATCATTAATGCCGCTAGTTGCTGAAAATGGTATGGACTGGATGTATGCAAATTGCTCAACTACTGCACAACGTGGTGCTTTAGATTGGTGGAAAAAATTCCGTGATGCTACTAAACCAGTATTTGAAGACCTTTACAAAAGTGTTGCAACTGGTGTTGAATCACAACGTTCAATCGACTCAAACAGCCAGCCTGATTACCGCGAAAAACTGGATGCAGAATTAAAAGAACTGCGCGACAGCGAATTATGGCAAGCAGGTAAAACTGTACGCAGCTTACGCCCTGAAAACCAGGTTGTAGAAGCGTAACCTTTTTTAGTATCAAGTACTTAGTATCAAGTATCAAGATTTCTTTGATACACCAGATATTAAGTACTTGGTACTTAATACTAAAAACAATACCAGTATCAAGTCTCACGCTTTTTTTTACTTGATACTTGATACTAACTACTTGATACTAACATGGCACAGACATTATTTGACAAGATTTGGGATGCACACGTCGTCAGTAGCAACGAGGGTTTCCCCGACATTTTATACATCGACACACATTTTATACACGAAGTAACCAGTCCGCAGGCATTTGATGGCCTACGCGCAAGGGGGTTACCGGTCTTCAGGCCAAAACAAACGGTTGCCACAGCCGACCACAACGTTCCTACCTGGAACCAGCACTTACCCATTAAAGAAGAACTTTCCCGTTACCAGGTTGACATGCTCACAAAAAATTGTGCAGAATTTGGTATTGAATTATATGGCTTAGGCCACCCCTTCCAGGGCATTGTACACGTAATAGGCCCTGAACTGGGCATTACCCGCCCCGGAGGTACTTACGTTTGCGGCGATAGCCATACCTCAACCCACGGCGCTTTTGGTGCCATAGCGTTTGGTATAGGCACATCGCAGGTTGAGCAGGTAATGGCAACACAATGCCTGTTACAGCAACGCCCAAAACGAATGAAGATTGAAGTTAACGGCCAATTGCAAAAAGGCGTTGGCGCCAAGGATATCATCCTATATATCATTTCAAAAATATCTGCCGCGGGCGGTACAGGTTATGCTGTTGAGTACGCAGGTGATACTATCCGCTCATTAAGTATGGAGGGTCGTATGACCATCTGTAACATGAGCATTGAAATGGGTGCACGTTGCGGACTGATCGCTCCCGACGAAACCACTATTAACTATGTTAAAGGCCGCGAATTTGCCCCTAAAGGCGAAGAGTGGGACAAGGCAGTAGCTTACTGGCAAACACTGTACTCTGATGAAGATGCAGACTTTGATGCCGTATTAAACTTTAATGCTGAAGATATTGAACCAATGATCACCTACGGAACTAACCCCGGCATGGGCATTGGCGTTACACAGCACGTACCTGAGACCTTATCTTTTGAAGAGAAGGAACAAGGCTCGTACAAAAAAGCGTTGGCTTACATGGGCCTGCATGATGATGAACAGTTGCTAGGCAAACCTATCGACTATGTATTCATCGGCAGTTGCACCAATTCCCGTATTGAGGATTTGCGCCAGGTAGCTGAATTTGTAAAAGGAAAACACAAGGCCGATAATGTTACGGTTTGGGTGGTTCCGGGATCAAAACAAGTACAGGAACAAGCCATTCGCGAAGGGTTGGACAAGATATTTGATGCAGCCGGTTTTCCGCTGAGGGAGCCAGGATGCAGCGCCTGCTTAGGCATGAATGAGGATAAGATCCCGGCAGGTAAATACTGCGTATCAACCTCAAACAGGAACTTTGAAGGCCGCCAGGGTCCAAATTCACGCACATTTCTGGCCAGCCCGTTAACTGCTGCCGCAAGCGCAATTACAGGTAAGGTTACGGATATACGTGAATTTCTAAAGGAAGCTGAATTGGTAGGATAATCCACCGTCATTGCGAGGTACGAAGCAATCCCAAATTATACAGAGCGGATTTGCAAGTCGGGGATTGCTTCGTACCTCGCAATGACGATTATAGAATAATATGATTTTAGAAGTAGCCGTACTAAATGTGATACCCGGGCAGGAAGATGATTTTTTAATCGCCTTCTCCAAAGCAAAGGATATCATATCAGGCATGAAAGGTTACAGTTCGCACCAGCTAAAAAGATGCATTGAAAACACAAGTCAGTTCATTTTATTGGTTGAATGGGAAACATTAACCGATCATACGGAAGGCTTCAGAGGATCAAAAGAATACCAGGAGTGGAAGGCATTATTACATCATTTTTATGATCCCTTCCCCACTGTTGAACATTATGAATAGAGATTAGAGGCCAGAGGTTAGAGATTAGTAAAATAATGACCGATGACTCAATGACTAATGACATAAAACTATGAGTACCAAAATATTCAAACACATACAAACCAGCGTAGTGCCATTGCCTATCGAGAATATCGATACGGACCAGATCATACCTGCGCGTTTTTTAAAGGCCACTACCCGCGAGGGCTTTGGCAATAACCTGTTCCGCGATTGGCGTTTTGATGAGAACGATAACCCTAAAGAGGATTTCGTGCTTAACAACCCGAATTACAGCGGTAAAATACTTGTTGCAGGTAAAAATTTCGGTTGCGGCAGCAGTCGCGAGCATGCTGCCTGGGCCATTGCCGATTATGGCTTTGATGCCGTGGTAAGCAGCTTTTTTGCCGATATTTTTAAAGGCAACGCCCTTAACAATGGCTTATTACCGGTACAGGTGAGCGATGAATTTTTACAAAAGATCTTCGACGCGGTTTATGAAGATGAACACGCGGTAGTTGAAGTTAACCTGGTTGATCAGTTCATTAAAATAGTAGCCACCGGCGAAACAGAAAGCTTTGAGGTTAACCCCTACAAAAAAGCCTGCATGACCAACGGTTATGATGATATTGATTATATTTTGAGTAAGAAAGAATTGATAGCGGAGTTCGAAGAAAGGTAAAAGCTGAAAGGCGAAAGCTAAAAGGTCATCAGGGAAACCAATGACATAATGACTAATGACAAATGACTAAAAACATATTAGTAATACCCGGTGATGGTATCGGGCCGGAAGTAACAACCTGGGGAAAAGCCGTATTAGAGCAGATTGGCAAAGATTTCGGCCATGAGTTTACCTTTGATGAGGCATTAATGGGCCACGTTGCTATCGAGGCGACAGGTAACCCATTGCCTGATGAAACCTTAGCCAAAGCAAAAGCCAGCGATGCCATATTATTTGGCGCGGTTGGCCATGCTAAGTATGATAATGATCCATCTGCAAAGGTTCGCCCGGAGCAGGGTTTGTTAAAGATCCGCAAGGAATTGGGCCTGTACGCTAACCTGCGCCCCATAATGTTATTTGATGAGTTACTGGAAGCATCGAGCCTTAAACCAGAAATATTAAAGGGAACGGATATTTTATTCTTCCGCGAACTGACAGGTGATGTTTATTTCGGCGAGAAAAAACGCAGCGAGGACAGGAATACTGCTTCCGACCTGATGATCTATTCACGCTACGAAGTGGAACGCATCGCCATAAAAGCATATGAAGCGGCTCGTGTACGTGGTAAAAAATTATGTTCGGTAGATAAAGCCAATGTGCTGGAAACCTCACGCCTGTGGCGCGAAGTAGTACAGGAAGTAGCTAAAAACTACCCTGATGTTGAAACAGAGCACATGTTTATTGATAATGCCGCTATGCAGTTGGTTAAAAACCCTAAAAAGTTTGATGTGGTATTAACCGCCAACCTTTTTGGCGATATATTAACCGACGAGGCATCGCAGATTGCAGGTTCAATGGGCATGCTGGCATCAGCATCAATTGGTGATGGTACAGGTTTTTTTGAGCCTATCCACGGTTCGGCACACGATATTGCCGGGCAGGATAAAGCTAATCCGCTGGCATCAATGTTGTCAGTAGCTTTAATGCTTGAGATCGGTTTCGGCTTAAAAGAAGAGGCTAAAAAGGTAACCGATGCTATTGATAAAGCACTGAAAGATGGCTACCGCACAGGTGACATAGCAGACAGCAAAACAGATAAAAGCAAAATATTAGGTACTGCTGCCATGGGGCAGAAGGTGCTGGAGTATTTGGGTTAGAGATTAGAGGTTAGAGATTAGTTGAATTGGATTCCAATAAACTAATGACTCAATGACCGATGACACAATGACTAACAAATCGGTGTAATCAAAAAAACATCGGTGTAATCAACATAATATGAAATGGAACGCTGAATTGTATGACGACAAACACTCCTTCGTATTTGAATACGGAGAGAATGTACTGGAATTGCTGGACATTAAACGCCGTGAGCAGATCCTTGATCTGGGCTGCGGTACGGGCCAGCTGACGGAGCGCATACAGGAACGCGGTGCCATAGCGACCGGCATTGATGCATCACCAGAGATGATAAAAGCGGCACAGGAAAAATATCCTGACGTGCATTTCGAGGTTGCTGATGGTGCTAATTTTCATTTCGACAAACAATTTGATGCGGTATTCTCGAACGCTACCCTGCATTGGATTCTAAATGCCGATGCAGCTATAAAATGTGTGTACGATGCCTTAAAACCCGGCGGCCGTTTTGTTGCCGAAATGGGTGGCAAAGGCAATGTGCAAAAAATGATTGCGGCCACACAAAAAGTGTTGAGGCAGCATGGTTATGACGCTTTGGCTGATAAGAAGATCTGGTATTTCCCATCGTTAGGTGAGTACACTACACGATTGGAAGCGGCAGGCTTCAGGATAACATTTGCGGCGCACTTCGACCGTAAAACACCATTGCAGGATGGTGATATGGGTGTAACGAAATGGATCTCCATGTTCGGCAACCAGTTTTTAGAGGGTATCTCTAAAGAAGAAAAATTACAAATACTAAGTGAAATAACAGACATACTTGAACCCGACTACAACGAAGACGGACAATGGTATGCTGATTATAAGAGATTAAGGTTTATAGCAATAAAAGAGTTGTAGGTTGAATGTTTTGAGTTGTAAGGATAAGCAATTTTACAACTCCACTGATACACACAACCTGCAACACATAACTTATAACAAAATAAAAAAAGGAATAATATGTTACACGATCCCAACCGCGTTTATGTTTTTGACACCACCTTGCGTGATGGTGAGCAGGTACCCGGCTGCCAGCTGACAACCCCAGAAAAAATTGAGATTGCCCGCGAGCTGGAAGCACTGGGCGTGGATATTATTGAAGCCGGATTCCCAATTTCAAGTCCGGGTGATTTTCAGAGTGTAGTTGAAATATCGAAGGCTGTAAAAGAGCCTGTTGTTTGCGCCTTAACCAGGGCCAACAAAGGTGATATTGATGCTGCCGCCGAATCATTAAAATATGCTAAAAGACCAAGGATCCATACCGGTATCGGTTCGTCTGATATGCACATCAAGCATAAATTTAATAGCACCCGCGAAGAAATATTAGAGCGTGCTGTTGATGCAGTAAAATATGCCAAAAAATTTGTTGAGGATATCGAATTTTATGCTGAGGATGCCGGTCGTGCTGATGTGGTTTATTTAGCGCAAATGGTTGAGGCGGTTATCGCTGCCGGCGCAACCGTGGTAAACATTCCCGATACCAATGGCTATTGCCTGCCCGATCAATACGGCAGCAAGATCCGTTTCCTGAAAGAGAACGTAAGAAATATTGACCAGGCTATCATATCCGTGCATTGCCATAATGATTTGGGCTTAGCTACCGCTAACTCTATCGCAGGCTTGCAAAACGGTGCCCGCCAGATAGAAGGTACTATCAACGGTATCGGCGAACGTGCAGGTAATACTTCTATTGAAGAAGTGGTAATGGTGCTGAAAACCCACCAGGTTTTAGGCTTGCATACCAACATCAACGCTAAAAACTTTTATGAGTTGAGCCATATGGTAAGTACGCAAATGCGTATGCCGGTACAGCCCAATAAAGCAATTGTGGGCAACAATGCCTTCGCGCATAGTTCAGGTATTCACCAGGATGGTTTCCTGAAGAACCGTGAGAACTACGAGATCATTCGCCCGGAAGATGTTGGTTTCCCTAGTGCCAGCATTGTGCTTACCGCGCGCAGCGGCAGGCATGCCCTAAAGTTCCATTTAGAGCGTTTAGGCTTTAATTTGGATAAAGAAGATTTGAACAGTGCTTACTCACGCTTTTTAACACTTGCTGATAATAAGCTGGATATAAATGATGATGACTTGTTAAGTTTAGTCGCGTTTAAAATGGTGAAAGATTAATAATGGATACAGCAACTAAACCTCAACTCGATTTTGAAGCAGCTAACCAGCGCTTAAATGGTGTAATTAAGCGTACACCGTTAGAGTATAATGCAGGCTTGTCGGCAAAATACGAGTGCGAGATATATTTAAAACGTGAAGACCTGCAGGTAGTACGCTCTTACAAATTGCGTGGCGCCTACAACATGATAAGTCAGATTAACGAGGAGCAATTAAGCCGTGGCGTGGTGTGTGCCAGCGCGGGTAACCATGCGCAGGGTGTTGCATTTTCATGCCGTAAACTGGGAACTAAAGGTGTGATTTTCATGCCCGAGATAACCCCTAAACAAAAGGTTAAACAAACAGAAATGTTTGGCAATGGCAATGTAGAGATAGTTTTAACCGGCGATACTTTTGATGATTGCCTGCGTGAGGCACTGGCTTATACCGAAGCCCATGAAATGACCTTTATTCCTCCCTTTGATACCTACCCGGTAATTGAAGGCCAGGGAACTGTAGCCGTAGAGATATTAGAAGACCAGCCGGAGACTGAAGTGGTAATTATTCCTGTTGGTGGTGGTGGTTTAGCGGCCGGTGCCGGAACATACCTTAAACAGCAGAACCCCGGTATATTTTTAATAGGTGTTGAACCCGAAGGCGCGGCATCAATGGTTGCAGCTTTTGAAAATAACGGGCCTGTAACTTTAAATGAAATAGATCGTTTTGTGGACGGTGCAGCAGTTAAACGTGTTGGCGCTATCACCTACAAAATTGGCCGCGATGTTTTAGATTCGATGGTTTCGGTACCTGAAGGAAAAGTTTGTACCACCATACTGAAACTATATAACGAGGATGCTATTGTGGTTGAGCCTGCGGGTGCATTATCCGTTGCCGTACTTGATTTTTGCAAAGAGCAGATCAAAGGCAAAAAAGTAGTTTGCATTGTTAGTGGCGGCAATAATGACATTGAACGAATGCAGGAGATCAAAGAAAAATCCCTGTTATATGAAGGCCTTAAACACTACTTTATCGTACGTTTCCCGCAGCGCCCGGGAGCTTTAAAACTGTTCGTGAACAATGTTTTAGGCCCTGGCGATGATATTACCCGTTTTGAGTTCATCAAAAAAACATCAAAAGAAAATGGCCCGGCCCTGGTTGGTATCGAACTAAAAAATGCCGAGGATTACCCTGCTCTTTTACAGCGCATGGCAGCACACAGGTTTGATGTGATAGAGATCAACAGGGACCAAACGCTATTTGAATATTTAGTGTAGAAGCCCCCAGCCCCTAAAGGGAGTAATTAGATTTATATGAACAAGGAGATTCAAAGAGACGGGGAAATAACAACTAAGATCTTTGATAACCGAAGTCTTGAGGCTGATTATGCGACCTTAATTCCGATACTGAAACCCGGTATGCGGGTTTTAGATGTGGGTTGCGGTACAGGTGCGATATCCAAAGGAATTGCCGAAAAGGTTGGCCCAGGTGGGCACGTAACCGGCATCGACAATACAGAAAAATTTATTACCAGCGGTAAAGAAACGTATCAGCATATTAAGAATCTCGATTTAATTTATGCTGATATTTTTCAGTTTGAACCGGAAGAAAAATTCGACCTGATCGTATCTGCCCGTGTATTGCAATGGCTGAACAATCCCGTTGATGCCCTGAAGCGCTTCAAGGAGTTGCTGAAACTCGGCGGACAAATATCAGTGCTCGATTATAATCACGAGCAATTGCAATGGCAGCCAGCCCCACCCGAAAGCATGCTTCGCTTTTACAGTACCTTTTTAAGATGGCGTGCCGATGCAGGCATGAATAACCATATCACTGAAGACCTTCCTGAATATTTTGCCGAAGCCGGCTTTCTTGATATTGAAATCTTAGATGCTAACGAAGAATATGTTAAGGGTCAGGATAGTTTCCTTTCAAAGATTGGTATCTGGGCGAAGGTAGCCGCATCAACCCAAATGGTAGATGAAGGCTATATCAGTGATTCCGACCGCCTGCAGGCTATAGATGATTATAATGCCTGGATCCAAACTGATGCCGAAAGCATGACGATGGTTTTAAAAGAAGTGCGAGGGCGGATAGCTTAATATTCCAGCCACTTTCCTATTTTCACACTCAGCTTATCCCCTTCTTTATAAGTATGCGTTGCGTAATTACGCACGCGCAGTTCTACCTCATCTTTTTCGATGATCAGGTCCTCATAAAAACCTTTGAACAGGATGCTTTTTAAGTTCCAGTCTGATGATTTATTGGCACTTAGGGTTATCCATTCGGGGTATATAACCGCTGTTTCTTTCTTAAGTTTAATGCCGCATACTTTCGCTTTGGCTGCATCCAATATATTGCAATTTGCCAGCAGGCTGGCGGTATACAAGTTCCCAGGATTTTGGTAAATCTCTACCGGCGCGCCCGATTCTAAGATCTTACCGTCCCTCATCACCACAAGTTCATCGGCCATTGATAGTACTTCGGATGGATCGTGCGATACCATGATCACGGTTAGTCCGGTTTCCTTTACTATCTGGCGGATATCCTGTTGCAAATCTTCTCGGAAAGAGGTATCTACCTGGTTAAAGGGCTCATCCAATAACAGCACTTCGGGGCGGGTTATTATTGCCCTGGCGAGCGCTACACGCTGTTTTTCTCCACCACTCAAATCGAATACCCGGCTATTGGAAAGCTTCGTCATATTGAGCAGATTTAAGGCTGTGGCTACTTTCTCTTCCTTGGCCTGTACATTTATATTGGGCAAAAGTACGGCAACGTTATCCCAAACTTTGGCAAACAAATTCAGGTCGTCGGTATGCTGGGTGACCATTTTCATGGCATCATGCCCGGGGATGAGTTTTTCTGCCGGGCCCCAGATGCGTTCGCCTTTAAATTGTACTTCGCCTTCATCGGGTGCAAGCAAGCCATAGAGCAAGCGCATCAGCGTACTTTTTCCGCTGCCGCTTTCGCCAATTATAGCAGTTATTTTACCAGGATTTATGGTGATACTAACATCTAAAACACCTGAAGCCCGTTCGCCAGGATATTTTTTTGTTATGGAAGTTGCCTGTAAAAAATGTGGAGAAGCCATTGCACCAAAGATACGTAAAATGGAAAAGAAGGAAGTTTTTAAAATGTCATCAAACAGTTTGGTAGGTTTGGTTTAACGACAGAGGGCACGAAGGTAAAACACGGAGAGACACAGAGTTTTTTAAATTAAGATAAGGATATAGCTTTCTTTAACCACCACCATTGTTCTTATTATTTGATATAGATAGTAACATCTCATCATATAATTTTTTCTGCTTTATTCCGGGTACCAATTACTATAAAAACAAGTCCCATCGTTGTAGGAAGTGTAACAAAAAATGAAGAAGAACTATCACCATCATAAATTCGCCATATGATGTTGACCAGTATTAAAAGCACGATCGCGGTAAGCCAGGCAAATCCTAGCTTCCTTAAAAACAATGGCTTATGAGGGATGATGTTTTTGTTTCCATCGTAAAGTTTATTAAATATATTCAACGCAATCCTATCTTCATTCTCGATGAATCCTTTGTCGGCGTTGAGGATGAATTTAATGCTGGTATTGTTTGAAAAATACAACTTAAAGGTTGCGCCTTCTGCTGTGCCGGAACTTAGCAGGCACGATTTTATATCAGTATAGTCAAAATTGTGTTCCTCTATAACATTACCATTTTGCTTATCCAAAATTTGAATGACAAACCTTTCTCCAAATATAAAACGGATCCTTTTAGTCAGCCTTTTAATTACATATTGTAGCAATGCCATATAAAGGATAAATATGATGATGCATGGAATCAGCTTAGCTAATTGACTTGCATTTATAAGAGTCGCAAAAAAATAAAAGAAAACGAACAGCAAAACAAACGAGCCAGCAATTACATAACCATACCGATAATGCAATTGAACATTAGTTTCTATAATTTCGTTATTATTCTCCATAGTTGATCGGGTTGATGCTGTTGTGAACTATTGTCTTTCGAGTACTTAAAATATAAATGACATACCGAACGAGAAGTTCTTCAATCCATCCTGCTCTGGGCTATCCTCAAACATATTGTTCATGTAATATTTGGCGAATATGCCAAACCCCGCATAGCCAACCCGCAAAAACGGACCGTAGGTAAACTTGGAGAAATGATAATCATTAAAAGCTTTCTGCGTGCCATTTTCGCTGCTGACCTGTTTAACCTTGCCACCCAGCAATACCCCACCTTCGGGGCCGAAAACAAAGTGGAAACTACCGCCATTGTAATCTTCTTTAGTACGAAAATCAAATGTTAGCGGGATCCGCAGGTAGGTGGATGAAAACCGGTTCTTGCTGTAATCTATATCATCCTGCCGGTAGGTTAGTACAGGTTGGTTTTGCAGTATGGTAATATTATTGCGCAGGCGGATATTCGTCCAGTCGAAACCAACCGATAGGTACATCCTGAACGTACTATTAAAACGATAGCTGAATTGCAGTACATCAAATCCTACAGTACTTGTTTTCCATGAGCGATAACGCAGAAATTCATTTTTCGGCGACAACCTGAAACTGCCATTATCCAACAGTGTGCTGAAACCAAAATCAAATCTGGCAAATGTTAAACCCCAGCTAAAACCCGGCGCTTTTGAATGTTCTTTTATAACGGTATCCTTACTTTTATTAAAATTGAGATCCATAGCCTCATCAACAGAACTCAATTTATGACCGGTCGCTTTTTTAGCTTTAACAGAATCCGTTTTACTGTTTTGTGCAAATGCACCTGTTGCCAGCGTACAAATGATCAGGGTAAAAATTAAGCGTTTCAAATTCTGTGTATTTAGAATGGGAATTTAGTCAACTTTTCTTTAAGCTGAAAATGAATCGCCTTTTAATATCATTTACTTGATGCTATCTTTATGGTGATGAATACCAATTTCACACCCTTCCCCGATCTGCAGACAGACCGCTTAGTATTACGAAAGTTGGACAAGAATGATTGCATTCAATTACAGGAACTGCGTTCAGACGAAAAAGTAAACAGATATCTTAAACGACCAAAAGCTATCACCACTGATGAATGTGAGACATTTGTTAAAATGATAGATGGCAACCTGAATGATGGGATAGGCGCTTTTTGGGCCATCACCCAAAAAACTGATAATACATTAATAGGCACCGTTTGCCTATGGAATTTTAACCTGGAAAACGAAACAGTAGACCTGGGTTACGAATTAAGCCCCGCACGCCAGGGGCAGGGTATAATGCTTGAGGTTGTTAAAAAAGTTATAGACTACGCTTTCAACACTATGAAGGCAAAAACAGTTCTTGCTTTAACCCGCCCGGATAATGAAGGTTCACGTAATTTATTAAACAGAAGTAATTTTCAGCAGGATGTGGATTATAGATTAGTAACTAAAGAAGATGCCGGGGAGGATGTTGTTTATTATTTAAATAATTGATTTCAAAAATACATTTTGTGTACCTTTATTAAAATTAATGTGTATGAGAACGAATATTGAGATAGACGACGACTTAATGAAGAAAGCTCAAAAATTGAGTAATATTAAAACCAAGAAAGCGGTTGTTGAAGAAGCATTGCGTTTATATGTTACCATTGAAAATCAAAGAAAATTAGCAGAACTTTGGGGAAAAATTGAAGTTGATGACAATGCCTACGAATAATGGATATTGTATTAGTAGACACATCTGTTTGGATTAATTTCTTTAAAGCAAAAAAAACGGACGCCAGTTTATTTTTGAAAAACAACTTAAGTGATGTTATAATTGCTACCTGCCCGGTAATTTTACAAGAAGTATTACAAGGAATAGTAGGCGATAATGAGTTTAAAGCTGTTGCTAATTATTTCAGAACTTTAACATACCTTGTTGAAGAGCCGTACAAATTAGCCAATGAAGCTGCTCAACTTTATAGAGATTTAAGAAAAAAAGGCATCACAATCAGAAAACCGAATGATTGCCTTATAGCCGTATATGCAATAAGAAATAACGTTATTTTATTGAATGACGATCGGGATTTTAAATTCATTGCCGAAAATTCAGCATTAAAAACAATGAATTTTAGCTAAGTAAGAGTTACTTCTTCAACCTATAATACTTATAGATCTTCACTGCGGCCATCATCACAAAAATAAAAATTATAAGTCCTATAATGGTATATGGCCAGTTGATATTGTCCTTTACAACAGCGCACATTACTATAACAAACAGCAACAAGGTAGCCAGTTCGTTCCAGAGACGTAATTGGGTCGATGTCCATTTGAAGATACCCTTACGCATCTGTTTGATCTTGTTTTGGCAGATGTAGTGGTAAATAACCAAACACCCTACAAAAAACAGTTTTACGTGCAACCACCTATCCTGTAACCAACCCGGATTCAATACCAGCATGGTAATACCCGCCGCAAGAACCAAAAACATAGATGGGATTGTGATCACGTTCCACAGTCTGCGCTCCATGACCTCGAACTGACCGGATAATATTTTACGCTCAACTTCGGGCTTATCCTGCGCCTCGGTGTGGTAAATAAACAGGCGCACAATATAAAACAGCCCCGCCATCCAGCAGACTACAAAAATGATGTGTATGGCAAGTATATATGGATACATAAACTTTTATAGTATGTCATTGCGAGCGATAGCGTGGCAAACTCGTCGCTTGTATATTAAACGCGACGAGTTTGCTTCGTCGTACCTCCTCGCAATGACACTAATAGGTGTATTCTTTTATTATCTCTACCGCGTACTTCACATTATCAAATGGTATATCAGGCATAATGCCGTGACCGAGATTAAATATGAAGCCTTTTTCACCCTTCATCCTATCGAATAAACGGTAGATCCTTTCTTTTATCACCTTTTTATCGGCATACAAAATATGCGGGTCAAGATTACCTTGTACAGCTATCCCGGCAGGTAAACGTTTTTTGATATCAAGCAGGTCAACATTCCAGTCGATGGAGATCACATCCGGTTTTGCTTCTGCCATTAACGGTGCAAAAACCGAACTGCCTTTACAAAAAGAGATCACCGGGATATCTTTCCTGTTCAGCTTGCTGATGATCTCAGTGATATAGCGGTGCGAAAATTCTTTGTAATCGTCCCATGCCAAAGCCTGTGCCCAACTGTCGAATATCTGCACGGCATTTACACCGGCTGCAATTTGCAGGTTCAGGTAATCAGCTGTAACAGTCGCAATTTTTGATAACAGCTGATGCGCCATCTCGGGCTCATTATGCAACATTAGTTTGGTCAGCTTAAAATCTTTTGACGATCCGCCTTCAACCAAATAACTCATTACGGTAAACGGCGCGCCTGCAAAACCTATCAACGGGATACTGCCATTCAGCCTTTGTTGTATCACTTTAATAGCATCGGCTACATATTGCAGCTTGTGTACTACCTGTGTGTCCAAAGCATCAATATCAGCCCGGGTACGCACCGGATTAGCAAATTTAGGGCCCACACCCTGGGTAAAGCTTAAGTCGCCGCCCATGGCTTCGCCGGTAACTAATATATCTGAAAATAAAATGGCACCATCAATCCCCAGCAGGTCAACCGGCAACATGGTTACATCGGCTGCAAGTTCAGGGGTTTTGCACATTTCCAAAAAGGAATATTTGTTCTTAATATCCCAATATTCTTTCATAAACCTGCCTGCCTGGCGCATCATCCAAACCGGCGGCCTTGGTGTTTCCTCTGAAAATGCTGCTTTAATTAATAACGAATCTCTCATGTGTTGAAGAGAGTCAGGAGTCAAGAATCAGGAGTCAAGATTAGGAATATTCCTTCTTGATTCCTGGCTCTTGATCCCTGGCTCTTAAAAATTAGTGTTGTTTTAGTTCCAGTTCAAGCTTGGCTATCACTTCTTTCATTTTAGCGGTGATCTTGCCTTCATGCTTCCCGGCAAGTTGCAGGTAAGCACGTGCTTTATCAAAATTTTGTTGTCGTATGCTGATGTTGGCCACGTGTACCAAAGCGGCCACATGGTCGTTAGCGCTGCGTAAAGGGAATTGCGAAGCCAGTTCATAATGTTGTTCGGCAGCATCGTAATCCTGTTTTTGCAGGCTTACTCCGCCTAAAATAAACTCATAAAAGCCACGCCTTTTTTTGCTTAACCACGCAGGGCGGGCAATTTGCCTTAACAATGATTCGGCTTTATCGTAATCCTTTTTATGAAAGCTTTTTGCGGCCAGTATTACTGTTCCCTCTTTAAAATATCCCCAGATGATCAGTACCACAAACAGTACCATCACAGCGGCCAGTTCATACACATGCTGATAAATAAAGAACAGTTGCAAGGCTAAAAAAATGCCTACAAGTATTATCCGTGCGTTATTAGTGAACATCTACTCCCTAGTGCTGATTATCGGTAAATTTATAACCTACGCCACGGATAGAGTGGAAATAAACCGGGTTTTTAGGATCCGGTTCAAAATATTTACGGAACGTAAGTATAAAGTTATCAATAGTACGGGTTGATGGGTAAACATCATAGTTCCATACGGTTTCCAGGATCTGCTCGCGCGATACCGCGTCATTCCTGCGCTCAATAAGCAGTTTCAGCAGCATGGTTTCCTTTTTAGTTAGGGCGGTTATCGAACCATCCGCATTTACCAACTCAAATGAGTTGAAATGGATGGTTTTATCACCGATAACATAGCTGTTAAACTCTTTCAGATCGTCACCTTTCAAGCTGCGTTTTACCAGGTTGTTCACCCTTAAAATCAACTCTTCAAGGTTAAATGGTTTGGTCAGGTAATCATCAGCACCTTTTTTAAGGCCCGATATTTTATCCTCATTAGTATTTTTGGCGGTAAGGAACATGATAGGCACCTCAGTGTTTTCAAGCCTTATAGTTTCGGCAACTACAAAACCATCTATCTCGGGCATCATAACATCCAGTATCACCAGGTTAAAGCGTTCCTCTTTAAATATTTGTAATGCTTTTTTACCGTTTTTAGCAGTAGATACTTTATACCCTTCCAGTTCAAGGTTAAGTTTAATGGCCTCTAACAGATGCTCTTCGTCTTCTGCTAATAAAATTCTTTTCTTGTGTAGCATATAATTACTATTTAGGTTAATGCAAAGGTTACTTCAAAAATGCTTCCTGCCGGGCGGTTATCTTTAACCTTTATGCTTGCCTCGTGTTTGTCCAACACTTCCTTAACTATGTATAACCCCAAACCTGTGCCTTTTGTGTTACGTGTGTCTTCGCTGCCCACACGGTAAAATTTATCAAAGATACGGCCTTTTTCCGCATCCGCTATTCCAATGCCATGATCTGCAACTTGCAGGAATACTTTATCGTCCTTTGAAAACAACTTAACGGCAACAACCTCACACGGACTGGAATATTTTATAGCGTTCTCTACCAAATTTGTTACCACCGATGTAAGCGCGAACTTATCGCCTGTGATCTCAATTTTCGGTTCTATCTCCGCGTCGATCACCTGCTGGTTACAGTCGCATTTGGTAACCTGTAAGCGGTTAACAATGCTATCCACCAAAACCGACATATTGAACTTAGCTTTAGGGAAAGTATATGAGCGGTTATCAATTTTTGATGCCAGCAGCATATTCTCCACCATATCATCCAAACGCTCAATATCCAGTAACGATTTATCAATAAAATCGAGGATCTGTGCTTTAGTTAAGTCCCTTTTTTGGATGGTTTGCAGTAATATTTTGATAGATGCCAGTGGCGATTTCAACTCGTGGGTAACTGATAACAGGAAATTCCTTTTTTGTTCCTGCAGCTTGCTTTCCCGGTTAACTGTTTTGTGCAGGCTGATAGCCCCGAACACAAAAACGGTGACAAACATAGCGCCTTCGCCTAATATCATGCCCAGGCGGTTGTGCTGCAAGCTATATAAATAATATGCCCACCATATTAATTGCGCCACGGCATAAATGATAAGGGCATAAAAAATAACTAATGAACGCTGCTTTACCATAACTTATTTATTTTGTGTTGAATACAAGATCCAGACTATCAAATATAGCACGTTTTGCCCGTTCCAAATCAACTTTTGTATGGGCAGATGATATAAAGCCAACTTCGTAGCCCGAAGGGCCCAAATAAACACCCCTGTTAAGGAGTTCGTGGTGCATCACTTTGAACTTATCCATGCTTGCCGGGTCAATTTCATCAGCCCTGGTTATCGTTTCCTTATCAGTAAAGGCAAACCAGAACATGGAGCCGATGGTGAACACCTTGAATTTATAATTACGTGCCGATGCAAAACGCTGTATAGATGCTGTAAACTCTTCTGTCTTGTTAGCCAGGTCGCGGTAAAAACCCATGCGCAGCGTTTCTGTTAATTGAGCAATACCAGCTGCCATAGCTACCGGGTTACCCGATAAAGTACCACCCTGGTAAACCGGGCCATCAGGTGATACGCTGCCCATAATTTCGGCAGATGAACCATAACAGCCAACAGGCAAACCACCGCCGATTATTTTACCATAAGTAAGAATATCCGGCTTGATCTGGTAAAGACCCGCGGCACCTTCAAAACCGATCCTGAAACCTGATATTACTTCATCAAATATCAGCAATGTGCCGTTTTGGGTACAGATCTCCCTTAAAAACTGTAAGTATTCCTTGCTTTGCAGTAACAAGCCATTATTTGCCGGGATTGGCTCGATAATTACCGCAGCTATCTGATCTTTAAATTCGTCAAAGGCTTTCTTCAGCGCTTCGGTATCATTTAATGAAACTACAATAGTTTCATCGGCAAACGACTTTGGTACACCTGCTGATGAGGTTTCACCGAAAGTAACCAGGCCCGAGCCTGCTTTAACCAATAAAGCATCGGTATGCCCATGATAGCAGCCTTCGAACTTTAATATTTTATCGCGTTTGGTATAACCACGTGCCAGCCTGATAGCCGACATAACGGCCTCGGTACCTGAACTTACAAAACGCAGCTTTTCAACAAACTTGTTATTCTTAAGGATGAGTTCGGCCAGTTCATTTTCCAAAGCGGTAGGCGCACCGAACGACATGCCGTTTTGCATTACTTCGATCACTTTTTCGCGTACCTTAGTGTTGTTATGCCCTAAGATAAGCGGACCCCATGAGCAGCAGAAATCAATAAATTCATTGCCATCCGCATCCCAGATATGGCTCCCATCACCTTTTTCAATAAAAAGCGGCGTACCATATACCGATTTAAATGCCCTAACCGGCGAGTTTACCCCACCCGGGAAATAGGTCTTGGATTTGGCATACAATTCCGCAGATTTTTCCCTGCTGATATTTGGTTTCCCGGTGGTATTCACCGGCAAATCATCCTCACCTGAAAATATTTTCTTAATCGAATCAAACATCTCTTTATCTTCTTTTCGTCTTTGCGAGGTACGAAGCAATCCCCGATATGCAAATCCGCTCTGTATAGTTCGGGATTGCTTCGTACCTCGCAATGACGCCTTATTATTTTTTTATGCCTTTTACTCTTCCGCTTTGGTCTTTCGGCTTTAATCTTTTTACACCTTTCAGCTTTCGCCTTTTAGCCTTCAGCTTTCCCTACAGCCACTTATTCTCCAATACCTCTTTAGCGTGATACGTTAATATCGCGCTGGCACCTGCCCTGCGAATGCTGGTAAGCACCTCGGTAATGGCGCGCTGCTCATTTAGCCAGCCTTTTTGTATGGCTGCCTTTATCATGGCATATTCGCCGCTTACATTATACGCCGCAACCGGCAGTTCGGTATTATCCTTTATCAATTTTATTATATCCAGGTAAGGCAATGCCGGTTTTACCATTAAAAAGTCGGCACCTTCGGCCTCATCAAGCCTCGACTCGATCAACGCTTCGCTTTGATTGGCCGGGTTCATCTGGTATGTTTTTTTATCACCAAACTTAGGAGCCGAACCCAAGGCATCCCTGAACGGACCATAAAACGCGCTGGCATATTTTGCCGAATACGACATGATAGATACGTTAGTAAACTTATTATCATCCAGCACCTTCCTGATGTAGCCTACGCGTCCGTCCATCATATCTGATGGGGCAATGATATCCGCACCGCTTTGCGCGTGTGCCAATGCCATTTTACCTAAGACTTCCAGCGTTTCATCGTTCAGGATCTCGCCGTTCTCTACAATACCATCGTGCCCGTCGCTGCTGTATGGATCCATAGCAACATCAGTAACAACGCAAGCCTCCGGAAAGTTCTTCTTTACTGCACGGATAGCACGCAGGTATAAGCTTTCATCGCGATAGCTTTCAGTAGCGTATTTATCTTTGAGCGCTTCTTCAATATTAGGGAACAGATCGAAAGATTTTAAACCCAGGTTTAAACAGTTCTCCACTTCGCGCAGCAAATTATCAATTGAATACCGGTAAATACCCGGCATTGATGATACCTCGCTTTTCTGATTTTCGCCCTCAACAATAAACAGCGGGAATATCAGATTAGCCGCGCTAACGTGTGTTTCCTGCACCATCTGGCGTATTACCTCACTTTTCCTGTTTCTTCTTGGTCTTTGTAGCATTTTTTTTAGTTCATTGGTTCACTGGTTCATTAGTTCATTGGTCTTAGCATGTTGTGATATGCAACGGACCTTTGAACTGATAAACAATGAACGTTTGGTTCATTTGTTCATTGATCTTAGTTCTTTTATACTGCTTATATATTATACAAGCGGTACCAATGAACTATTGAACCAGTGAACGAATGAACAATTATATTCCAAACACCGCCTCAGCCAGCCCGACTTCATCGGGCGAGAAAGGCAGTATGTATTTTACACCCATTTCATCAAATTTTTTACCGGTCGATTTACCTATCGCCACTACTTTTTGGTAGGGATCCAGCAAATTCTCAGCAAAATAAGCGTCGACGTTTGACGGACTAGTAAATACCAGCACATCAGCGCCCGAAGCTTCTACTTCTTCTTCCATAACGGTTTCATAAACCGGCAGGTCGATGATCTTTGTATCGGCTGATAAGCCTTTCTGTATGCTCCGCATCGAGCCTTCGGCACAGGGGAACAGTACGGTAGTGCCATTGGCTAAAGCGGCAAACTCTTCGGCAACCTCAGCGGCATCATTACCTACGCCCACATAATCGGTAAAATGACCTTTGCGGCGCAGCATTTCTTCTGAACCACTGCCCATTACCCCGAATTTTACATCCTTAGGGAAAAGCGGGTTCAGCAAGAAGAAATAATCAACCGCGTTTTTGCTGGAGAAAAATATCCAGTCGACATGCTTTAATATATAGGAATCAAACTTGGTGATCACCGGCACGGTACGGATCAACGAGTGTGCCTCTATGGTGATACCATGTTTTTCAATCGCCTTGCGGAAATAGCTTTGTTCTGAAAGATCGCGCGAGATAAACACGCTTTGCGGATGTTTACGATCCTTAGCAAATTTCTCCACTACCTTTTCAGCTAAGCCTTCGGTAGTATTTGCTTCCATGAATAACCTATCCGGGAACTCATCATCTTCATCTGCCTTCGAGGTAAATACCTGGAAAACGCCATCGTCCTTATGGCAATAACAGCCCAAAGGCAAATGACAGCCACCACCGAAAAGCTTCAACACACCACGTTCAACAGCTAACTCTTCAGCCACATCCAGGTGATGCAAAGGTTGCAGGGCATCAAATAATTCCTGATCGCTTTCTCGGATCTGTATAGCCATTACGCCTTGCGCAGCTGCGGGGATCAGTTCATTCGGAGTCAATACCTCCACATGAAATTCGCTCAGGTCGATACCTAAACGTGATACACCTGCTTTTGCAAGCATAATAGCGTCATAACTTTCGTTACGTAATTTTTGGATACGGGTTGGCACGTTACCGCGCAAGTCCTGTATTTCCAGGTCGGGGCGATAAGCCAGTAATTGTGCCTTACGCCTGTTGGATGATGTACCTACCGCAGCGCCAAATTTTAATGACAGCTTCTGGCGTACATCAACACAATCCTTTAATATCAGTAATAATTCTGATGGATCCTCGCGTTCAGATAATGCCGCGATGATCAATCCCGCAGGATTTTCAGTAGGCAAATCCTTGTGCGAGTGTACCGCGAGATCAATTTTACCAGCTAACAACTCTTCTTCTAACTCCTTGGTAAAAAAGCCCTTTCCCTCCAGCTTATCAAAGCTGAGGTTAAGAATACGGTCGCCCTGGGTTTTAATAATTTTTAATTCAGCCGGAATATTAATAGCAGCGAGGCTATCCTTAACAAAATTAGCCTGCCATAAAGCTAGTTCGCTGCCGCGTGTTCCAATAATAAGAGTTCTGTCCAATGGGCTCATGTTTAGCACCGCAAATTTAACCTTTTGCGCCTATGAATATAATATTAATTGCGGATATGAAAATAGGCTGACTAATGAAAATGTCAATTTTCATTTTTGTGGGGGCCGTCACCCTGAGCGATAGTCGAAGGGTATGCGTAAAGGCCTTTGCCCGCATGCTTCGACTATCGCTCAGCATGGCACCCCTCCCTCCTAGTTTTCCTCACTTTCAGCACTGAGAAAAAGGAAGTTTATATTTACAGGCGATTCACCTTCTTCTCGCTCCTCACCCTGTAAGTATGCAACAAATTTTCGAGCGCTTTTTTAGTAATGTCCAATTCACCAATATCAACCTTTGCGCTCCCGTCCGGGTAATCATATTTGAGATAAGTGTTTGATGTTTTGCCTGAACGGATGGTTACCACTTCTTCGTCAGTTATATCTTTCCACTCAACAAATCCAGCTGAAATGGTTTCGATGCCTTTATCATTCAGTATGATCTGCGCATCTTTATTCGTAGCCTTTTTAAGTTCGGTATAAATAAAATAGCCGCCAAATGCGCATAATAATGCAGCGCCAATGTATTGCTTTATGATGAACAGATATATCCCCAGGCCCAGGCATAACAACATTACTATACACTGCACCAGTATGGCACTTTTGGAATAGTAGATCAACATTTCCTGCGGGACTGACAGGTCTTCAACAAATACATCTTTCTGGTTAAACTTATCCTGCAGTTGTGCCCATTTATCTTTGTCTGCAGAGTTCCAGATCTCTGTTTTATTCCAAAAGCTACCATCATTCCACATCAGTTGTGCTTCAATGGCTTTTCTTTGCAGATCATGCACATTGCGTACATTTTCAAAGGCCCAAACCTTCCATCTGGTAACCATAAAACTCCAGTATAGCCAGGCCAGCAATATACCGGCTACGATGCCCGCCACCATGTATGCGGCAGGGATCAGGTGTTGGGTGCTGAGGTAAAAACTTAACCCAATTATGCCAAACATGATTGCCATTACGGGATAACTTATCATGCGGCGGCCACGGCTTATGGCTTCATCTACGGTTACGGTTTCGTACATTGTGTTGGGTGTGGCTAATTAATCAGGTTATAAAACTATTTAAAAAAGTATCAAAACAAAAATAGCGGTGAGTTAAACTCATCGCTATTTACTATATATTGGGGTAAGAATTTTTATTGCTGACTGTTGATCAATATATCCTTAGCCATGATCATGGGCACGCTGATATATTTTTTCTCCATGTAGTTGATCACCTTTTCCAGTATCTCGCGCGATTGTTCGTCCATGCCCTGCACTTCCTCAAAAAATACAGTGTTAATGGCGTTATTGCGGATCTCCTTTATTTTTTCAGGCACCTGGCGCATGGCCAACTCAATACGGCGCTGTTTTAACATGGTTAAAAACTCGGTGATATTTTGCTCTATGATAGCCTCGGCATGTACCAATTCCTGGTAGCGTTCCTGTAAATTTCTTTTGGCAACTTCGTTTAATGAGTGTACCTCTATAAAATTAACCGGGAACTGCTCCAATACCTCAGGCGCGGTATCATTTGGTACGGCAAGGTCAACAATAGTTTTTTTGCCGGTTTCACCGTTTAACAGCGAAGTATAAATTTCGGGGGTGATGATAGGCTCAACTGCCGATGTGCAGGTGATGATCACATCAAAACCCTTGTTATAATCTTTTAAAGCGTCGAGTGTAAATGCTTCGCCGTTCAGATCCTTTGCCAATTGCTCAGCCTTTGAAAGTGTGCGGTTAAAGATGGAGAAGTTAGAGAACTTATGCTTTTGAAGATATTTGGAGATATTCTGGTTGGTTTCGCCTGCGCCAATGATCAGGATCCGGGCATTTGAACATAAATTGAAATCCTTTAGCTTACGGTAAGCCAGTGACACTACCGAAATTGGATTTTTTGAGATATTGGTGTTGGTATAAACCTCTTTGGCTGCTTTTACCACACAATTCATCACCATGCGTAAAAAATCGCCGGTAAGGCCCGCTTCACGGCATTGCTCATAAGCTTTGCGTATCTGCGGCAGGATCTCCTTTTCGCCAACTATTAAACTTTCAAGTGAGCATGAAGTGCGGAGCAGGTGGTTAAGCGCTTCCTGATCTTCATATAGGGTAACACCATGCAGGAAAGTACCCATTGAATGGTGACAAACACCAATGTTAAGCGCATCTAAAAAACGCTGAGTGTAGTCTTTATCAACAACCTGGTCGGTTACCAAAACAAATTCAACACGGTTACAGGTACCAAGGTAAAATATCTCAGATATCTGGAACTGTTTTTTAACCTCTTGAAGCTTGTCTATCAGATTTTCCTGGCAAATTACCAATCTTCCCAAATCCTTCAGCTCAATCTGTTTATGCGTAAAAGCTATTACCTTTAAGTACTTCAAAGCAGTTTTTTAAATTTGACCCGACAAAAATAACAGGATTAATAAGATGCAATGTCAACACTTTGTCAAACAGGTGCATATAAGTGGTATTTAGAATGTTTATAAATTGGCTTCATTGTCTTTAAAAACAGGTTTTTAAACCGTGCGGGCCGATTATTCGTACCTTAAAGAATGGGCAAAGCTAAAAAAATAAGTCTTATTTTACTGATCGTTGGTTATATAGCCGCCGGAATAAATCATTTTCGTATCCCGGCGTTCTATATCAGCATCATACCCGGCTATCTGCCGGATCCGCAAATTTTAAATACCTTAGCAGGCGTATGCGAAATAGCATTTGGGCTGTTGCTTATATTTGAGCGCACAAGAAAACTAGCCGCCTGGGGAATAGTATTAATGCTGATCGCTTTTCTGCCCGTACATATAAATATGCTTTACGGGCATACGCAAATTGGCGCTACTCAGGTTAAACCGGTTTGGGCATGGGCAAGGTTGTTTTTTCAGCCGGTGTTGATTTTGTGGGCATGGTGGTATACTGATTGGTCAATGGTTAATAATCCATAGCCGGATTGTTGATAGCAGTTGTAACAATATGACTGAACATTATTCAAATGATCATTTAAAATGATAAAAAAAGAAAACTACAACATTCCCGGTGCTAAGGGCCGGGGTATGCTGATGGATATAACTTACGATACCCGGCATAAAGATGCGCCGGTTGTTATCTTCGCGCATGGTTTTAAGGGCTTTAAGGATTGGGGCACGCATAACCTGGTGGCAAATTATTTTGCCGAGCATGGTTTCCGTTATCTGAAATTTAATTTTTCGCACAACGGTACTACTGCCGACAAACCCATAGATTTTGTCGACCTGATAGCCTTTGGTGATAATACTTTTTCAATAGAGTTGGAGGACCTGCACGACGTAATTGATTTTGTGTGTAACGGTTCATCAATGCCATCTGTAAAAGGTGTCTTTTTAATTGGGCACAGCATGGGCGGCGGTATCAGCATTATACAAACCGCCGAGGATAGCCGCATCAAAAAACTGGTTACTATGGCATCTATCTCAGGCTTCGGCAATTTATGGCCGAAGGAAGCTGAGGAGCAATGGAAGCTACAGGGCATAATGTACATGCCCAACAAACGTACCGGGCAGGAGATGCCGCTTAAGTCCACCTTACTTGATGATTTGCGGAATAATCCCGGCCGGTTGGATATCCTTACAAAAGCAGCCCAGATAAAACAACCCTGGCTGATAGTGCATGGCGATGGGGATACCACCGTACCTTTGAGCCACGCCAAAGAACTGGCCGAAGCCAACAAACACGCTCAATTTTCCGTTATAAAAGGCGGCGATCATACCTTTAACGCTACACACCCCTACCCTAAAGATACATTGCCTGCCGAACTACTGGATTTCTGCGACCAGTCGATCGCATTTTTTAAGAAAAAATAAACCAAAAGTAATTTAAAACGACTTTTAGGCTTATTATTAACACTAAACCTACACCGTACCGTTATATACAATATGAATTTAAAAGGATCTGTTAAGAAGGGGAGTAAATACCAAAATCCGATACCAACCGATGAAGCGGGGTTCGGCAAAATGATCCCTATTTTACGAGAATACATTAATAATAAGGCCGAAAATGTTCCGCTTAAAACATTAGGGCCATTTAAAACCGATATATCTGTATACAATACCCCGCCCGAAAGCGGACTGCGGGTAACCTGGGTTGGCCATTCCAGCTTATTGATTGAGATTGATGGCAAACGTATCCTTACCGACCCGGTTTGGGGCGAGCGTGCTTCATTCTTATCTTTCATGGGGCCGAAACGTTTTTTTGAACCACCGATAGCGCTAGATGATCTGCCGCCGTTGGATGCGGTTATTCTCTCGCATGATCATTACGACCATTTGGATAAAGGCACCATCAAGTTTTTCGCAGGTAAGGATATCCCGTTCTTTTGTTCAGTTGGCGTTAAGCAATACCTCACAAAATGGGGCATTAGCAAATATTATATTACCGAAATGGACTGGGGCGACAGCCAGATGATCGGGCATGAGTTGGTACTTACGTCTACGCCCTCGCGGCATTTTTCAGGTCGTGGGATTATTAACAGAAATGAAACATTATGGTCGTCATTTGTAATCAAAGGACCAAAGCATAACATATTTTTCGGGGCTGATTCAGGCTGGTTCCCGGGGTTCAAAGACATCGGCGAGGCTTACGGCCCGTTCGATTTAACTATGCTCGAGATCGGCGCTTACGGCAAATACTGGGCCGACATACACATGGGACCCGATAACGCCTCAAATGCGCACATCGCCCTGAAAGGAAAGATCATGATGCCGATACATTGGGGAACATTTAACCTTGCCCCACATGCCTGGTATGAACCTATTGAAAGATTGGTACAGTTCGGAAAAGACAAAAAGATAAAGCTATTCATCCCCAAACCGGGCGAGCCTACCGAGGTTAGGGAATATAACTCGGGATGGTGGAAGGAGTATTTGAGTCATTGAGGCATTGAGTCATTACTCACTGGTAACACCATATAAATATTCTCCCCGCTGTTTGAGTCCTCACAAACAGCTAGCGCTTAGCAAATTGTTTGTGAGGACACAAACAATGGAAACATGAACATAATACAGGCCCCCTAATTGCGCTCGTCTGTGACGAGTGCTTAAAATGGTTTCGCGATATCGCACGGGCATTACAAATGCCCTACAGAATTAAGCACTCGTCACAGACGAGCGCAATTTTTTATAAAAATGGATTTAACAAAAATAGCGATGGATTTGAAACCCATCGCTATCATATTCTGATTCTTAAATCCCGAATTAAACCAGTAATCTAACCGGCTCTTCAAGTAAAGATTTCAATGTTAACAAGAACGCTGAAGCTGTAGCACCATCAACCACACGGTGATCACTGCTTAGTGTTACTTTCATTACGTTACCTGGTACAACAGCGCCGTTTTTAACAACCGGTACTTGTTGTATACCGCTTACTGCCAATATACAGGCATCAGGCGGGTTAATGATAGCGGTAAATTCATCAACACCAAACATACCTAAGTTTGATATGGTGAAAGTTGAGCCTTCCCAATCAGATGGTTGCAGTTTTTTAGCTTTAGCACGTTGTGCGAAGTCTTTTACTTCAACCGAGATCTGGCTTAATGATTTGCCATCAGCAAAACGTACTACCGGTACCAGCAGGCCATCTTCAACCGCTACGGCAACACCTATGTTGATGTGCTCGTTGTAACGGATCTTATCGCCTAACCACGATGAGTTGATAGCAGGGTGTTGTTTTAAGGCAACAGCACAAGCTTTCAGCACAAAATCATTAAATGATATTTTAACCGGGGCAACCTCGTTTATTTTGGTACGTGCGGCAATTGCCTGATCCATATCTATCGACATGGTTACATAGAAATGCGGCGCGGTAAATAAGCTTTCAGATAAACGTTTTGCGATAACCTTACGCATTTGCGAAACAGGTTTCTCGGTAAATTTCTCCTGGCCAACGTATTGTGGTATAACAACCGGTGCAGCGGCTTTTGCAGGCGCGGCTGTTTCTGCAGGTGCAGCAGCCGGAGCCGATGCAGGTTTTGCAGCTGGTGTATAACCTTCAATATCCTTTTTAACAATACGGCCACCTTCTGCCGATCCTTTCAGATCGTTAAGGTTGATGCCTTTGTCTTTTGCAATTTTACGTGCTAGCGGCGATGCTTTTACGCGGCTGTCATCAGCACTTGATGCAGCAGCTTCAGCAACCGGTGCGCTTGGTGCAGCTTCGGCAACAGCAGCTGGCGCAGCTTCTGTTGTAGCAGCAGGTGCAGCACCTGTATCAGCCAATAAAGGAGTAATATCAGTACCTTCTTTACCAACAATGGCAATAATGCCATTAACCGGTGCAGCTTCGCCTTCTTTAGGGCCTATATATAATAAGGTACCATCTTCATAACCCACTACTTCCATAGTTGCCTTATCGGTTTCTACGTCAGCTAATGAATCATCAGATTTTACTTTATCACCTACTTTAAAGTTCCATTTGTTTATCACCCCTTCCGTCATGGTATCACTCAGGGCAGGCATGCGTATAACCGTTGCCGGTATTTTTGAAAGATCAACTTTTGGAGCGGCTGGCGCAGGAGTAGCGGCAGGTTTTTTATCTTCAACCGGTGCAGGTGCGGCTTCGGCTGGTTTAGCTTCGGCACTGCCGGCTAAAGCAGCTTTGTAGTCTTCGCCAGCGGTGCCAACTACGGCAATAACTGAATCAACCGGGGCGGCCTGACCTTCTTCAATACCTATATATAATAAGGTACCTTCCTGATATGATTCAAAGTCCATGGTGGCTTTATCTGTCTCAATCTCCGCAAGCACATCACCAGGCTTTACTTTATCCCCAACTTTCTTATGCCATTTAGCTAAAACACCTTCGGTCATGGTGTCGCTCATTTTAGGCATTTTTACAACTTCAGCCATATATTATATGATGAATAAGTTTTAAATTTCGTGTATATAAATTAGTCCTTAATATATGGGTAGTCTTGCTGCACATATACATCGGTGTAAAGCTCTTCTGGCTCCGGCCATGGCGATTCTTCTGCAAAGCGTACTGATTCTTCAACTTCAGCCTTAACGCGTTCAGCTACTTCCTCAAACCATTTCTCATCAGCATAACCTTCTTTTTCAATGGTTTTCTTAACCATTTCAATAGGGTCTTTTTCCTTGTAGCTTTCCAGTTCCTCTTTTGTACGATATTTTTGCGGATCGGACATAGAGTGGCCTTTATAACGATACGTACGCATTTCAAGGAAAGTTGGGCCTTCACCGCGGCGTGCACGTTGTACAGCCTCATCCATTGCGTTGTGCACCGCTACCGGGTCCATACCATCAACTGCTGATGAAGGGATACCATAAGGTAAGCCTAATTTATAGATATCAGTTTGGATAGTAGTACGTGCAACTGAAGTACCCATAGCGTAACCATTGTTTTCGCAAACAAAAATTACCGGTAACTGCCATAAAGCGGCCATGTTAAAGGTTTCGGTTAAAGCACCCTGGCGCACGGCACCATCGCCCATATAGGCAACGTTAACAAACTCGGTTCCTTTAAATTTTTCAGCAAAAGCTATACCTGCTCCCATTGGGATCTGACCGCCAACAATACCGTGGCCACCATAAAAATGCTTTTCCTTATCGAACATGTGCATACTGCCACCTTTGCCTTTTGAGCATCCGGTAGCTTTACCATATAGTTCGGCCATTATAGCATTTGATGATACGCCTTTAGCCATTGCGTGCGCGTGATCACGATAAGCGGTGATCATGCTGTCCTCTTGTTTAAGTACAGACATTGCTCCGGCTAGTACAGCTTCCTGTCCTATATATAAGTGGCAAAAGCCTCTGATTTTTTGTTGTCCATATAACTGCCCGGCTTTTTCTTCGAACCTGCGCATCAACAACATCCACTCGTACCATTTAAGGTAGGTATCTTTAGTTATTTCGATTGAACTCATTTGTTAAACAATCAATTTTTTCAGTTAAAGCGCAAATCTAATTATAACTTGCTAATTATGGAAACGGTAAGATATTGTTATGTTAACATTTATTAGTTTGCTATGGCAACATAGCAAAAACACCAAATTAAACAACTAAATACACCCGCATAACTTAATTTAATTCTGCATTTAGGACAAAAGGAAACATTATAATTTTTAACACCGTATACAGCCTACATTAAATTACACAAATACAGCACTTAACCGTTTCGAAAATTATATTTTTTGAAAAAAAAGCGCCCTTTATTTGCAATTCTAATTAATTTAAATAGTTTTGTAGCAGAAGATATACACATTGTATAATTTAATAAACATTTTGTTGGCCCTATATCAACAAACTAAGGATTAAATGAAGAGAATTACACTTGGTATTGCATTATTTTTCAGCGTTTTAACAGCACAGGCCCAAACTAAAGTTGCGGCCCAGCCTGCCGATAAAGCGCCTGACGAACAAGAGAGTTTAGCAAAAGATTACTTGTCACAAATAATGGGCGTTGCGTTATCTGCAACCTCAAATATGAAACTTTTCCATTTTGTTTATGATTGGATAGGCACTCCATACCGTTTTGGCGGAAGTTCAAAACATGGTATTGATTGTTCAGCATTTACAAAAGAATTATACAGCGAAGTTTTTAACCTGGATATCAGGAGAAACTCACGCGATATTTTCAGCATGGTTAGCCCTGTTAGCAAGGATGAGTTAAAAGAAGGCGATTTGGTCTTCTTTAAAATACATAGCCACAGAATTTCACACGTAGGTATATATTTAGGTAACAACCGTTTTGCTCACGCCTCATCACGCGGCGTAGCAATAAGCAGCCTTGATGATGCCTATTACAGCCGGTACTTTTATAAGGGGGGGCGCTTGTTAAGCGCTTTTAAAAGCGAACTGGATAATTTGCCCGATACGGGCAACGGTAGCAATACCAGCGATAACAATTAGAAACTTAAATAACTAATCCCTTCTTTATGAAGGGATTTTTTTTTGGATGAATATATTGCGTTTAGTAGTTCTTGCCGGTATTATAATAACTTTTCAGGCATGCATGGAACAACCGGCGCATGAACAACATTATCACCCAAAAAAAACAATCACAAAAAAGATAACGATTACACCAGTGCACCATGATACCCTGTGCATTGCCGCTGTAGGTGATATTATGCTGGGTACCTCCTACCCCGATGATAAAACATTACCACCCGACAGCGCCAAACAAAGTTTTACCGCCGTTGCCAAATACCTGCAAGGCAATGATGTTACCTTCGGCAATTTGGAAGGCACGTTACTTGATACTGGCGGCCCGGTGCATTATAAATTGCATCAGTTAATAAAATCCTACTTGTTCCGCATGCCACTGCATTGTGGCTTTGTACTAAAGGATGCAGGGTTTAACCTCCTGAGCATTGCCAATAACCATATTGACGATTTTGGCAATAATGGTCGCATGAGTACGGTAAAAATGCTGGATAGCTGCGGTATTCATTTCGCCGGATTAAAAACTTACCCATCAACCATTTTTGTGGTAAACGGGGTTAAATATGGATTCTGCGCGTTTTCGCCGAATAGTCAGACAGTATCATTGCTCGATTTGAATGGTGCGGCGCAAATCATCCGCCAGCTTAAACAGCACTGCGATGTGGTTATTGTATCCTTCCACGGCGGCGGCGAGGGGGTCCAGTTTGAACATGTACCATTAGTTAATGAAACATATGTTAGCGAAAACCGCGGTAACGTTTATGCCTTTGCCCATAACGCCATTGATGCCGGTGCCGATCTGATATTCGGCAACGGCCCGCACGTAACCCGGGCCATGGAACTTTATAAAAACAGGCTGATAGCTTATAGTCTGGGTAATTTTTGTACCTATAAATGTGTGAGCGTTGCCGGTATCTGCGGTATTGCCCCATTGCTTAAAGTGCATATCAATAAAAAAGGCGAATTTTTAAACGGCCAGATCATCGCCATAAAACAAACCCATTATAACGGCCTTGAGCCCGACACATTAAACACCGTTGTAAAACGGGTAAAAATGCTAACCGCGACTGATTTTCCGGAATCAGGATTGAATATTGGGGATGATGGGATGATTGAAAAGGATAACCAGTCTCTTCAATAGCGATGAGTTGTAGCGTGGGGTGTCACCCTGAGCGATAGTCGAAGGGTGAGCGCAGAGGCCTTTGCCCACATACTTCGACTATCGCTCAGTATGACACCCTTTTTTCAATATAAAAACCATCGTTATAGAAAATCTCACGCCTCATCCTTCGTATTCTTCACCAAACTTATCCCCGAAAAAAAGAACAACAGAGATATTAAACTTACCACAATCATGGTAGTTGCATTGCCCGAATGCTGTATAATACTGATACCGGCATAAATGAGCCCTATAATACCAAGTACGGTAAGTATAGCGCCGAAAGTACGTTTTAAGTTCATGGTTGAGATGCCCTGTTTATTATGGGCATTTTGTAAAAAACAAATTGCACACCAATAATTAGTTCTATATTTATTTAATTAAACTTAACCCATCATGACACCTGAAATAGGCTTTTCTATTATTATTTTTATTCTGATCATCGTTCTGTTCAGTTCATTTGTGACTGTAAAACAGGGCACTATTGCCGTAGTTACTGTATTCGGTAAATACCGTCGTATCCTGTCTCCCGGCCTGAATTTCAAGCTGCCGCTTATCGAAAATATCTATTCAAGAATATCTATCCAAAACCGTTCTGTAGAACTGGAATTCCAGGCCGTAACCTTCGATCAGGCCAATGTTTATTTTAAAGCGATGCTGCTTTATTCGGTATTGGACCAATCAGAAGAGATCATTAAAAATGTTGCCTTTAAGTTTGTTGATGAACGCAACCTGATGCAAGCGTTGATCCGTACTGTTGAAGGTTCCATCCGTGCATTTGTTGCCACCAAGCGCCAGGCCGAAGTATTGGTTCTGCGCCGCGATATTGTGGAACACGTAAAAGAGCAACTTGACCAGATACTGGAAAACTGGGGCTACCATTTACAGGATTTGCAATTGAACGATATTACTTTTGATGACATCATCATGAAATCAATGAGCCAGGTAGTGGCTTCAAATAACCTTAAAGCTGCCGCTGAGAACGAAGGACAGGCATTACTGATCACCAAAACTAAAGCTGCTGAAGCCGAAGGTAACGCGATCAAGATCTCGGCTGAGGCTGAGCGCCAGGCTTCACAATTACGTGGTCAGGGTGTGGCTTTGTTCCGCCAGGAAGTTGCCAAGGGTATGAGCGTTGCCGCTAAAGAAATGCAGGATGCACACATGGATACCTCTGTTATCCTGTTCACCATGTGGACAGAATCTATCAAGCATTTCGCCGAAAACTCACAAGGCAACGTTATCTTCCTTGATGGTTCAACAGATGCCATGCAGCAAACCATGAAAGAGATGATGAGTTTAAACCTTTTGCACGCTGATAAGTCAAAAAGTAAATAATAACCCACGTTATCAGTAAATGAAATACCCCTTATTGAGGGTGATATGCGTTGTTGCCATATCCTTTTTCTTAGGGCAAAAGGCAACAGCGCAGGATTATCACCAGTTAACTATTAATGATTTTCAGGGTGTGCCGCATTCCAATGGCGATGGCGTTGTTGCCTATACCAATTGCAGTATCGATTTCCGCTATGAGGCTACCCGGCAACGTGGTTATTACCAGCTGAATTTCCATATCAGGTTGTTAATGAACAGGAACAGATCGTGGATGGATAAGGCCAAGATCACATCGTCTGAAATGCTGTCGGAAGTATTAAGGCATGAACAAGGGCATTACTTTATAGCCTATATGGAACAGCAGGAATTATTGCGCGAGGTAAGCAAAACTGTATTCCAGTCGGATTACCAATACGTAGCCCAGCAGATCTTTAACCGGATAGATGCCAAATACAAACAGCTTAATGAAGATTACGATACGGATACCCAGCATATGGTGAACCGCGAACAACAAAACAACTGGAATGCTTATTTTCAGAAACGAATGGCATATATGCCTGCGGGAAGCTAAACATCAGCTTTAGAAATTTTCGCCCACATCAATAAACAAGCCATTTGAGCCCTGGCTGCCAAAACCGTAATCAATAGTGATATTGGTTTTTGATATCTTATTCAGCTTGATACGCAAGCCCGGTCCGTAACCTGGTTGGATAGCCTGCAATTTTGTACCTTGGGAAGCTGATAATGATTCGGCATTAAGAAAAACCACACCACCTATCAGTCCATTGGCAGTTAATTTAAACCGGTATTCACTCTCAGCATACACCATTTGCGTACCCCTGAACCTGCCCTGTATATATCCCCTGCCTGTTGCCGAATTAGCATCCCAGCCTGTACTTGGCAAATCAAGATAGCCGGGCTTGCCGCTTAATACTATCCAGTCGTAACTCCAAAGGGCAAGTATATTATCAGAACCTGCGGGTATATTTAAATATTTACGGGCATCTAATACTATCGATTCCCAGTCGGCAGTGCTGCCGGTAAACTTAGTACTGGTACGAAACTCCAGGTTTACATAGCCACCTTTTGATGGGTTAATGGCATTATCGCGCGAATCAAACAAACCGTTAAATGTAAAGCCGGATGATATGGTTCGGGTGGAAGTACCGTAACGGGTATAATCGGATACCTCGCCATTTTTGTTACCCGCTTGCGAAATGTTATAATGATCATCGAATATATAACCACCTCCGGCATAAAAATTACCGCTTACGTGCCTCAGTATAATTTCATAAAAGCGCACAAAAAAGTAATCCATAGGGTCCACATTGGTCATTTTTGAACTGCTTCCCAGGCCGTAAGTATCCTGCGGATATTTAAGGAAACGGTAATCGCCCACAAAATCCCACTGGTTATCCTTCGACCATATATTGGTTTGTACAGGCAGCGTAAATTGCTTGTTTTGTGTATAACTGGTACTCCCTACTATGGTTGATACCCTTGAATCAGGCCCAGTGCGGAAAGCCACATTGCCAGATAATACCAGCGCCAAACGCGATACCAATGTGTAACCAATAGCCGGCACTACGGAGATCTGGGGCTTGGTGGTGATAGAATCAACTTCGGGTGTTGCCTTTCCATGAAACAGGTCCCTGATCACATCCGGAAGGTCTTTTTGAGGGATACCTTTTACCGTTGCCGTATCAGCAGGTTTATTGGACTGCCCCTCTGGCATTAATTTTTTAAGCGGAATACCTTGCGGAGTTTGCTGTGCAAATACCGTTACGCTTAATAATAAAATACCAGTAAGTAAACTTAACGTAAGGTAGGGCCTCATATGCACTGTTATAACCGGTTACAGATATATAATATTATATAATATGTATATTCCGGTATATTAATAGTTGCGAAAATAATAATTCTAATTTGATAGCATGAAAATATCACCTTTAAAATTAAAGTCTGAATATCATTTTTTAAAACACACCGGTTGTAACCGTGAGAAACAGCCAGTACATAATTACCCTGTTTACCGATTCATTACACACTAAAAAATGAATCAATAAAATCAGGTGCGCCTACACGAAACTACTCATTTATACTATTTCGCCCGATTTATTTTTTCTTCCGAAATCCTTTTCATTAAATTGGCCTCATGAAAAAATTGCTGATACTCCTCCCCTTTGTTTGTTTGTCTCTTTTTGGTTTTGAAACTTTAACCCGCAGCACGCAGGCATGCGCGCAGGGTACGCCATCGTTATTAGATATGGCAGGTGGTATAAAAGATGCGCTTTTGCAGGGCACGGCCAAAAGTACTACCCAATTATCGGCGGTTAATGGCTTTTTTGGTAATGCTGCCGTTAAAATATTATTTCCGCCGCAGGCGCAAAAAGCCGAAAAAACACTCCGGAAACTGGGCCTTAACAAACTTTGCGATAACGTTATTTTATCGCTTAACCGCGCCGCTGAGGATGCGGCCAAGCAGGCCGAGCCTATTTTTGTTGACGCCATAAAACATATGAGCATAAGCGATGCTACCCACATACTTACAGGCGGACAAGATGCCGCTACACAATATTTCAGAAAAGTAACCAGCGCCCAATTAGCTGCTAAGTTTAAACCTATTATACAAACCAGCTTAAATAAAGTAGGTGCTACCAAATACTATGGCGATGCCGCACAGGAATACAATAAATTGCCGTTCGTTTCGCACCTTGACCCGGACATCAGTAATTATGCAACGCAAAAAGCCATTGATGGTATTTTTGTGGAGATAGCCCTGGAAGAACTTAAGATCCGTAAGGATATATCAGTGCGTTCAACCCCACTAATGCAAAAAGCATTCTCTTTTGCCGATCAGGCGGTTAAGTAGAACTTATAAGTCATCCCGTCCGCTGAAAAGCGGATCGGGATCTCATTTGCAGAGTGATCGGCACTGCGTATACTATGCAAGTGAGATGCTGAAACAAGTTCAGATGACTATAGGATTTCTATTAAGCTAGAAATCAAACTGAATTCTCATTACTTCTTAGCTTCAAACTTAATCCTCACTTTTACCTTTTCCGGCTTATGATTGCTGTTTCTAAGCCATTCCGGGCCGTTCCTGATCAGTTCGACTGCGGCAGTATCAGTTTTTACGCTGATGCCTTTGAGTACCTTAAAATCGCTAAGTGAATTATCCGGATTTACAGTAAACGACACTTTTACCGTGCCGGTTTTACCATCTGGCGATATAGCGCTTTCCTTTACATATTTATTAAAGTCGTCCCATCCGCCGGCAGGGCGTGCAAATAATTGCTGCGGTTCGCTGCCAGGCCCGGTTACTACAACCTCAGCCAACGAATTACCGGTAGGCTGTAAGGCAACAATAAGCGAGTCTGTTTTTTTAGCTACTATTTGTTTGCTTTCATAACCAATATAAGCGATCTCTAAAACAGACCCTATAGCAGAATATGGCAGCGCGAATTTTCCATTCATATCTGTTACGGTGCCTATACTTGTGCCCTTAATTTTTATAGTAACACCGGGTAGCGGTTGTCCGGCTTCATCTTTTATTAGGCCCTTTATCGGTTTCCCTGCTACGTTCCTGGCATTGGCTGCCGAAGAGTTTCCCACAAAAGCTGTCTTTCTTTGTGTACCGTAAGCAGTTGTTACAACATCTGCAAGTGCATTATTGGCAGGTTGCAAAGCAATGATCAATGAATCCTGTTTTTTGATCATGATATGCTTCGCGTCATAGCCCGAATAGGTAATATCCAGCGTTGCTTTGTAAGGTACTTCATGCAGTGTAAAATACCCCTGGCTGTTGGTTAAAGCACTAATAGGTGTTCCATTCACCGTAATTAAAGCCCCCCCTAGTGGACCGTTAGCATCCCTTACCATGCCTGTAATATTTTTGCCGGGAGTTGTAGTTACACCTGCCACTTTACCAGTTAACTGCTGGGCTGAATAATCCATTACAACGGCTTCATTTAGCGGAGTTGAATCCTTTGCTTTTGATTTAAATGTCTCTGCTGCCGGCGTAGTTTGTTCAGCAATTTTATCGCCGCTGGCAACAGGCTCGGTTACATTGGCATCAGCATGCGCATTGTCAATAGTATTTTGTTTTGAGATAGGCGAATATTTATAATGCGCTGCCGACTTAGGCGCTGCCTCCTTTAAAGTAGTAACCTCAGTATTTTTGTTAGGAAGAGGCAATACAGTGTCGGCAGTTTTTTTTGCTGGCGATACCTGCACTTTGGCAATTTGTGGCTGATGAGAAGGGCGTTGCATCATAAACCACAATAGCCCGGCAAATAAAACAAGTAATACCGATGCGGCAATAGCTATAAAGCGCATGGCGATAACCCTGCTTTCTTTTTTCTCTGTTCTCTCCTTTAATCTATTTGAAAGATCTTTTAAATTTTCATCCTGTGGTTTGTCCGCGTTTTCATAACCTTCCAAAGCATCAAGTAAGAACGGATCATCCTGGGCACGGCGCTCCAAATCATACATGGAACGGGCATCAAGTTTGCCCTCCAGGTATTTTTTTATTTGCGATATGTCCTTCTCTTGCTTAGTCATTGTTTTTATCCAGGCAGATCCTCAAGTTGCGCTTGCCGTTTTGTATATAACTTTTAACCTCGTTTAATGTAAACCCGGTTACATCGGTAATTTCTTTATAACACTTCTCCTGCAAAAAAAACAGGTCTACGCTCTCCTTTTGCTTTACGGGTAATTGCTGCATACATCGTTCTAAAGCAGTAAGCGCTGCTTCCTTGTTATTATCTTCAGGATGCAAAAAGGGAGTGAATTCCACAACATCATCCAAAGCGACCATCTCCATTTTTTTATCCGATCGTAATTGCATCAAACAATAATTTCGCGTAAACACATAAACCCACCCCCTGAATTGCTTTACCTCATGCTGTTTTACTTTAACTATCAGTTCCTCAAAAACACCCATTACAGCATCTTTGGCAGCTTCTTCATCCTTTAAATATTTTAAGCAAACACCATATATGAGCGACATATACCGCTCAAAAAGTTTGCCCAACACCGCGATATCACCGCTTTTACGGTAATTATCCAGCAATTCATCATCGTCGGGATTAGCAGGTTTTATTGGTGTATGCCGAAGGCTCATTAAAGTGCTGCAAAATAAATTTTTTCGGGGGTTTATGGAAATCTACTTTGCAAGAGGAAAGAGGCTGTTTGTGGGGACACAAACAGCGGGAGAGAATAATAGAAATCTTATGAAAGCGTCATTGCGAGCGATAGCGTGGCAATCCCAAACTATACAGAACGGATCTACTAGTCGGGGATTGCCACGCTATCGCTCGCAATGACGCACGGAAAGAGCAGAAAAAGAAGAAACAGTTTACACTACATCCTTCAAATGCTTATAATTCGCTTTTACGGTATCTAATACTTCTTCCATACGGCCGTTAAGGATAAGTTTGGTCATAGACAATGCCATGCCTTTTACCTGGTCGAACTCAATTTTTGGCGGCATAGCTAAAGCGTTAGGGTCGGTAAATACGTTGATGAGTGCCGGGCCTTTAAACGCTAATGCTTCGCGGATGGCTTGCTTAACATCATCCGGCTCTTTTACGGTGATACCTTTCATGCCCATAGCTTGTGCTACTAAGGCAAAATCGGGGTTGTGCATATCAGTTTGCCAGTCGGGCAGGCCTGCTACCTCCATTTCCAGTTTAACCATACCCAATGAACGGTTGTTGAACACGATGATCTTTATAGGCAGGTTATACTGCGTAATAGTAGCCAGATCGCCCAAAAGCATGGACAAGCCACCATCGCCGCAAAGGGCTATCACCTGCCTGCCTGGGCAAGCCAGCGCGGCACCGATAGCCTGCGGCATAGCATTAGCCATAGAACCATGATTGAATGAACCCAGCATCCGGCGTTTACCTGTGGCGTTAATATAGCGAGATCCCCATACGCATGACATACCCGTATCAACCGTAAAAATGGTATCATCATCCGCCAAAGTATCCAGCGTATGGGCCACAAATTCAGGGTGGATCATTTCCTTTTTGCCGGTGTCCTCTACATAGGTCTGCATTTTCTCTTTTACATCGGCATAAATCTTTAGCTGTGCTTTCACAAAGCTGTCATCAGTTTTTTGGTCGACCAATGGTAACAGTGCTGCCAATGTATCCTTAACCGATCCGCATAACCCCACATCAACCTTAGCCCGGCGACCGATGCGCTCAGGTTTTATGTCCACCTGCACTATTTTACAATCCGTAGGCATAAAAGGCGTGTATGGAAAATCGGTACCCAGTAATATCAGCAGGTCACTTTCATGCATGCTGTGGAAAGCTGCAGGCAGGCCCAGTAAACCAGTCATGCCTATCTCGTTCGGGTTATCATATTGGATCTCCATTTTTGCCCTGAAAGAATAACCCACAGGCGCATTTACTTTTTGTGATAGTTCAACTACTTCGTCATGTGCATCGCCCGCACCTATGCCGCAAAAAATGGTTATTTTTTTATGCTGATTGATGAGCGTGGCTAATTTTTGCAGATCCTCATCATTCGGCCTTATTAACGGTATCGGGTTATAGTTTTGGGTTGATGTTTCAATTTCGGAGGCATCCATTTTGGTAAGATCGCCCGGCAAACCTAAAACTGCCACTCCCTTGCGGTGCAATGCAGTTTGTATGGCCGATTGCAGCATACGCGGCAACTGTTTTGGCGTTGTGGCTACCTGGTTGTAATAGCTGCAATCATCAAAAAGTTTAATGGTATTGGTTTCCTGAAAATACTCGGTACCAAACTCAAAACTGGCAACTGTAGATGCAATAGCAATAACCGGCGCACCCGAACGATGCGCATCATACAAACCATTTATTAAATGCACGTGCCCTGGCCCGCTGCTGCCCGCACAACAGGCAATACCATTCAACTGTGCTTCTGCACCTGCGGCATAAGCCCCGGCTTCCTCGTGCCTTACGTGGATCCATTGTATGCTGCCTTCGCGCCTTACCGCGTCATTAACTTCGTTTAAGCTGTCGCCGGTAACGGCATAAATTCTTTTTATACCTGCGTTTACGAGTGTTTCAACCAATTGGTCGGATACATTTTTTGCCATTTTGCTGGAATATTAAATAGTGGTATTAGGCTAACCATTTAATGCAAACAGAGTTTTAAAAATTGTAAATTGCATTAACCAATTTTTGATTTATGGGACGTATAGTGATAGTAGGTTACAAACCCAAGCCGGGCAAAGCCGATAGCTTAAAGGCCTTAATGAAAACGCATGTACAACGATTAAGGCAGGAAGGCCTGGCAACCGACCGGGAATCCATCCTGATGGAAGCTGCCGACGGTACTATTGTAGAAGTTTTTGAATGGGTATCAGCCGAAGCTATAAAAAGCGCGCATACCAACCCTGCTGTACTGCAAATGTGGGGTGAGTATGCCGGGGTTTGTGATTATGTACCTGTAGGTACTTTGCCTGAGATAGGGAATTTGTTTTCGGAGTTTACGCCGGTTGACTAAAGGTATTTTTCTCCCAGCGTCATTGCGAGCGTTAGCGTGGCAATCCCCGACTGCGCAGGGCGAATATTGCAAGGTGTGAGTGTCGCATGAAGCCGCTCATTGCCGTCGAGGCTACTACTTTTGTCTTGATACAAAAGGTAGCAAAAAATCAAGACAAAAAGATCCTTCCCCCCACAGGCAAAACACCCAGGCCCGCGCTTTTTGTCGGGCATTTACCCGCTTTTGATCACGGTTCATTCAAAGTGTTGTGCCCATATAGTATTCTTTTCCTTTTTCCGTCATTAGAAAAGCTTCGGGTGAAATCAGGCAAAACTATGGTGGCCTGAGCGTAAAGGCAGGGCATAGGCAGATTTTTACAGAAGGGTAAAGGCCAAAGTGTGTAGCGGCAGCAGGGTAAAAATATAGCAGCCCAGGTTTTGCCTGATTTGCGGGGCAATGGCCTTGTGCGGTAAAGAAGCCTTTCTAATGACTAGCCTTTTTGGTACTTTTGTGGCGCAGACAAAAGGACTAGGCCTCCGCGGCTATGAGCGGCTGCGAGCGATATGTAACGCAACTGAAGTTAGTGAGAAACCCCCTGTGGCTATTAGTAGCGGCCATACACATCGAAGAAGATTCCTCCTCGTACCTCGTTCGAAACGACAAAAGGGAAATTGTGAAATTTACTCAATTTCAATCCAATTCCCATCTTCCCTGATAATCCCTATCAGTTCATCAAGCGCATTGGTTGATGCTATGTTTTTCTTTACGGCTTCTTTACCACGGTATAAAGTTACTTTACCCGGGCCTGAGCCTACGTAGCCATAATCAGCATCGGCCATTTCGCCGGGGCCATTAACTATGCAGCCCATTATGCCGATCTTTAAGCCTTTAAGGTGACTTGTCCTGCTGCGGATCATCTGGGTAGTTTCCATCAGATCAAACAGCGTACGGCCACAGCTTGGGCAGGAGATATATTCTGTTTTTGAGATACGCGAGCGGGTAGCCTGTAAAATGCCAAAAGCGGTTGAGGTGATTACATTTGCAGGCAATTGCGGCGCATCAATCCAGATGCCATCGCCAAAACCATCAACTAATAAAGCACCAAGATCAGTAGCGGCATAAAGCTGAAGAAGCGTTGTAAAATCGTTACTGCCGCACTTCCCGACTTCCGGACTTCCCGATTCAAACGCATAGCTTCTTTTCACAATCACCGGTACATTCAGTTCCAGTTCTTCCAATTTAAAAAACAATGAACGCTGATCACTCATGCCGTTTAAGGCATCTGTTTCCAGTACAAAAACCAGTGAGTTATTGAAAGGCAATAAGCCAAAGTCTTCTGAATCAATATCGGCAGGCTTTATTTTTACCAGGTTTAAGGCTGATGAATGATCATCAGCAGCAATATATTCCTGTAAAGTAAATACAGGATGGCAATTTATCTTACTGCCCAGTTTTTGCCAGGTTTGATAATTATAGAGTTGCTTTAAATTAGCCGGGAAGGTAAATGATGGCAGTTCATCGGCCATATAAACAAAATCCACCGATTGCTCGGCCATATTATATTTATCCAGCAATGGCGAGTACAGGTAACCTGCATCAGCCAATATAGCCGGGTCTTTTAAATTAGCTTTTGAAAGATCTATAACCACCCTCGGTACCATGTGGCCGCCAATGAAAACGTTAGCCTCGTAGGTTTCGCGTTTTTTGTATTCGTAGGGATTGTGTGAGGAAGGTGAAAGGTTAAAGCTTAAAGGAGAAAGGTTCTTTTCCTCTGTATCTTCACTTTTTGCTTTCTGCCTTTCGCTTTTAGCCCTTTCAGTATAGCGTTCTACCAACGCGATAGCCACCGGTGCTTCAGCTTCGGGTTCTTCGGTTAGAGACACGCGTACGGTATCACCCAAGCCATCTTCCAGTAAAGTGCCTATACCTACAGCAGATTTTATACGGCCATCTTCACCGTCACCTGCTTCGGTCACGCCAAGGTGCAGCGGATAATTCATGCCTTCGGCTACCATGGTTTCCACCAGTAAACGATAGGCTTGCACCATTACCTGTGGATTGCTCGATTTCATGGAGATCACCAGGTTATAGTAATTCAATGCCTCGCACATGCGCATAAATTCCATAGCCGATTCCACCATCCCCTGCGGGGTATCGCCATAACGGCTCATGATACGATCAGACAGTGAACCGTGGTTAGTGCCTATACGCATGGCAGTGCCATACTCCTTGCATATTTTTACCAGTGGCGCAAATTTTTGGTTTATGCGTTCCAGTTCGGCCTTGTATTCCAGATCGGTATAATCCAGCTGGTCGAATTTCTTTTTATCGGCATAGTTGCCGGGGTTTACGCGCACTTTTTCAACTATGCGCGCGGCAACTTCAGCAGCGTTGGGCGTAAAATGGATATCGGCAACTAGTGGGGTAGCGTATCCACGTTTGCGTAGTTCTTTCTTTATTTCGGCAAGATTTTGTGCTTCTTTTATACTTGGCGCGGTAACGCGTACGTATTCGCAGCCAGCTTCTATCATCCGGATGGATTGCTCCACGGTACCAATGGTATCCATGGTATCGGTGGTGGTCATGCTTTGTATGCGGATAGGGTTGTTACCACCCATAGGCACATCGCCGATATAAACCTCGCGGGTAACAAAACGGGAGTATTCAGTTAGCGAATTACAATAACGGCCTTGCAGCAATTTAACAGCATCAGTATTCATGCACAAAATTTATAATGCAAAAATACGAAATATGATTTATGCTTTTATTATTGTAAAGTTTAAAGCTTGTAAAGTTTGAGTTAAGGGAAAATTGAAAAATTATTTATAGTGCCCTTTTAAAGAGAGAATATATACAAATTCATCAACTACTTCGTATACTAATCGATGTTCTTTATTAATTCGTCTTGACCATGTTCCCGAAAGACTATGTTTTAAAGGTTCCGGCTGACCTATACCAGTGTAAGGATCAATATTGATCGATTCGAGGAGTTCTTTTATCTTTTTGATAATTTGTTTATTACCGCTCTTTTTGAAATAATCAAGGTCGGCATCTGCGTTCCGGGTAAATTCTATGATCACAGATCGGCAATATTTACAGTCCTGGTTTCGCCGTTTTTAACTTGTTTTCTGCTGTCTTCAATTTTAGCAACGAACTCAGGATTGTAATTTGATTTACCCTCTTCAAATGAAATCTTAAAAGCTTTCATAAATGCTTTTAAAGCAGCAAGTTGTTCTTTATTATCAGGATGAACGATGAGAGTTTCCATATATACAAATTTAGCATAATTAGTTCAAATATGCTAAATGTCGTTTTATAACGAGTTACGCTTACTTATAATCCCCTCAAATCAGCCTATCCTTAATTACCAAAGTTTTCGCCACCATGTCATGCAAGCACTGCTGTTGCCGGTTAAAAAAGCTGAATAAATACCCGATAAATAAAGTAAGTACCGATAATAATTTAGCGCAGTTCCTGAATATCGCTTTACTAAGACTTATTCTTTCGCCCTGCATGTCGCATACTTTAATTCTGAGCATCTGTTTGCCGTAGGTGGCCTGCTTTATCGAACTTTCCATAACGATGTGATAAATGATCTTTACCAGCGGCATTATCCCCAGCAGACTAAAAGCGATAATTATTTGCGTTTGATTGTCCTTTATAATTAATACAGCGGCAAACGCAATTACAACAAAAACGCAGAATATCATAAACCAATCGAGCACCGAGGCCAGCAATCGCTGATCGAACCCTGCAAAGTATTGTGGAATGATGTGCTGTGTATTAAAACCCAGTAATTCGCGCAGTTCGGCAACTTCATGGGCCTCTTTATAATCCTCCATCCCGGCCGACCGGACAAAATCATTGAACTTTACTTGCCTTCGCTTTAATTCATCAATAGTAAACGGCCCTTCGGGCCTGCCGTTTATAACCAGCAGGTAGGTAGTTTCACCAGAAGATGATTTTGAAGATGGCATAAGCTTTTTATAAAACTAAAAAAGTTGTAAAGCTGAAAGATAGATTAACCTTTCAACTTTACAACCTTTAACCCTTAACTATTTAATTAATAGCGATGTACATTAAAATCGGATATGCCGCCGTTTATATTAATATTGATCTTATTTGCAGCGGTTTCATAACCCGGTGTTTCATAAGTATCATCGTCTTTTTTAGTAAACCCATCAAAATCAGTTGACGACAGGCCAGAGTCTGTTTTAATACGACAAGCCGCATTTTGTGGGATATTTATATTTACACTTGCCATGCCTGTTGAAACCTCAACATTAGTACTAGCTTGCGGCTGCCCTAACTTTACATCAAACGATGCAGCACCACCACTCAATTTAAGTGTACGGATCTTGAATTTGGTAAGATCAAAATTAAGTGAGGTAGCACCAGTTTCTACCGTAATGTCCCATACAGGATTAGGGTTAAGCTTGAAGGTTGCAGAGTTTGATTTATCATCGCCATTGCTCCAGTTAAAATGGCCACCCTTTTTATCCTTCATTTTAAAATCAAGTATATAAGTTGATCCTTCGTTACGGTGAGAGAACTCATACTTACCAAAATGCTCTTTTGTATCAGCCTTAAATAACTGGTTGGTGGTATCGCTTAACAAATATTCGGTACCGCCGCCGCTGATGTTTAACTGTGCAATTTTTGCGTCGGCAGTGTATGGGGTGTTAAAGCCATTATTGCTTTCAACTTGTACAATACCGTTTTTGGCTGTTGCTGTAGTATCGTCGTCATCATCGTCGTCATTGTCATCATCGTCTTTATCGTTGTTATCACGATCGTTATCGTTATGGAAACTATAATACATTGGCAGTCCCATCCTGTCGCCAAAACGGCCAAATAAAAGTAATGCAAAACCAACTATTACTACACCTACTTTTAACATCGTAGCGAGAGGTGTTTTATTATGAGCGAATACCAGGTTAACACCGGCAATTATCAGAAACATTGGCCACAGGTGCCATAAGTTGCCCCAGCGAAAATCGATATATCCGAAATTATCAAGCAGGATAACCAACCCTATAAGTACCAGGATCAGGCCTGGAATTAATTTATCGTTTTTCATGATGTTTATACGGTTGGTGGGTTATCATTCAGTGAATTATCTTCCGCAACAGGCTCGGCAGGGTTTTCATCAACTGTATGCCAGTTTGGGTCGTGCCATGGTTGTTTACGCTGCCCGGCAACTATCAGTGCTATACCCACACCAACTAAAGCCAAAGGCCAAAGGCGGTCAAAGTCCCAATCGGGGATCAGGTCGTATTCATTCAGCAGAAACAAGGCCCCTAAAAAGATCAGTATCACACCAACTATTAAGCCCCCGTTTGATTTCTTTTTAGGGCTGTATGCCGTAGCATCGCCAAAAGGCGGCACCGGTGGCATGGTTGGGGGTACAGTATAATCAACCCCGGGATTACTGTAATTATTAAAGATATAGCCTTTTTTAGGCAAAACTATCCACATGATGATGTAAGGCAAAAGGCCCACACCCATAATAATTATAGTGAATGCGAATATTAAACGTACTACGGTTACGTCCATATCAAAATATTCAGCTAGGCCCGCACAAACACCGCTTATCATTTTGTGCTGCTCATCGCGATATAGTTTCTTTTCCATTTTTTTAGTTTGTTAGGTGTTAAATTTGCCCGCCTGCAGGTTTGATGATGATCTCATCAACGTTAGCGCCCGTGCTCATTTTGTATATATTTATAATGGCCGATGCTATGTCTTCGGGTAATACCATCGAATCTTTTTCAACCTGTACTCCATCCCAGGAGGAGGTTAATGTTGATCCGGGGATAATGGCCGTTACCTTTACGCCATGCTCTTGCATCTCGAGCCTCATTACCTTGGTTAGACCCAGTAGCGCAAATTTTGTTACACTATAAGTGCCTGCCGCAGCAATAGGGTTTATTGATGCTACCGAACAAATATTAAACAAATGGCCTTCTTTTGCAGCTATCATTTTTTTACCGAAATAGCGGTACAAATGGTATGCAGCGCCTATGTTAGTATTAATGCTTTTGTCAAAGGCATCATCGCTATCATCCAATACGCTGGTAGGCTCATAAATGCCGGCATTGTTAACTATAATGCTTATGGTGCCTAATTGTTCTTCGGCAGATTGTGCAAATTGCAATACCTGTGCTTTAACGCTAACATCAGTAGCTGCTGTAAATACTTTAATGCCGGAGTTAATTGTTAACAGTTCGGCTTTAAAAGCGGCCAGGTCGTTTTCATTACGGGCGCAAATGGCCAGGTTTACTCCTTCATGTGCAAATGCGATGGCAATTGCCCGGCCCATGCCTTTGGTTGCTGCGGTAATGAGTGCGTTTTTCATTTAATATTTGTTTTAGTCGGCTAAGTATAGCAGAAAACTGAAATACTTATACAACAAATCTAAATTTATTTTTAAAGGAGCGTTTATCACAATTGGCAAAGCAGGGCAAATTTTCGGTAAACGGGTAGAAAAAGACGGTGAAAAAACAGAATATTGCGAACACCGGCAGTTACCCTGTTAAGATTTAATGTTTTAAAGACAAATAAACACGCTTATTTTACATGCTGCCCGGTTTTAAATGCTACCGATTTACAACAATAACTAAAGCTTATTGTTAAAAGATGTATTTTTAGCAAACTTTTAAATCATTAAATGTTTCACAGCTTAGGAAAATATATACTCTTACTGCGCTTAAGTTTCAGACGACCGGAAAAGTTCAGTGTTTACTGGGCCGAGGTAATGCGCGAAATGGTTGCAACAGGCATCGGCTCATTGGGCATTATATCTATCATCTCCATATTTATCGGCGCGGCAACTACCATACAAATAGCTTTCCAGTTATCCAGTCCGCTGGTACCACGCAGTATTGCAGGCGGTATTGCGCGCGATACTACTATTTTGGAGTTTAGCCCCACCATATCATCACTGGTATTGGCGGGGCGGGTAGGCTCAAGCATTGCATCACAAATAGGCACCATGCGGGTAACCGAACAAATTGACGCGCTCGAAATTATGGGTGTAAATGCCCCCGGCTATTTAATATCGCCCAAAATAATAGCCTGCGTAACTATGGTGCCCTTGCTGGTTATCATATCCATAACATTAGGTATTGGCGGCGGCTATTTAGCCTGTATAGTAACAGGCAGCGTATCTCCATCAGATTATATCGTGGGTGTGCTTGATGGATTTAATGGTTTAACTGTACGTGTCGCACTGGTTAAAGCCATAGTTTTCGGGTTCATTATCGCCTCTATATGTGCTTATCAGGGCTTTTATACCAACGGCGGCGCGCTTGAAGTGGGCCAGTCGGCTACCAAAGGTGTAGTATACAGTTGCGTAATGATCTTATTTGCCGACCTCGTAATAACCACTATAATGCTATGATCGAGATCAAAGACATCTATAAAACCTTTGGCGATAACGACGTATTAAAAGGTATAACCGCGTCATTTAAACCGGGTAAAAACAATCTTATTATTGGTGGATCGGGATCAGGTAAAACTACTTTACTGAAATGCATAGTAGGCTTGCACGAACCTACTAAAGGGGAAGTTTTTTTTGATAGTGAAAACTTTACCACCATGGATTTTGAACAGCGGGTACCTATCCGTACGCAGATCGGCATGCTTTTCCAGAACTCGGCCCTGTTTGATTCCATGACGGTTGAGGAAAACATCATGTTCCCGCTTAACCTGTTTACTACCAGAAGCAAGGAAGAAAAGCTGGAAAGAGCCAATTTTTGCCTCGAGCGGGTTAACCTTGCCGGTAAAAATCATTTATATCCGTCTGAACTCTCGGGTGGTATGAAAAAGCGTGTGGGTATAGCACGTGCCATATCCATGCAGCCAAAATACTTGTTTGTTGATGAGCCAAACTCGGGCCTCGATCCAAAAACATCTATCCTGATAGATGAACTGATAAACGAATTGACCGAAGAATATCAGATCACCACCGTTATTGTAACCCACGATATGAACTCGGTAATGGGTATTGGCGATCATATCATATTCCTGCACCAGGGCAAAAAATGGTGGGAAGGCTCCAACCACGAAATTGCGCATACTGACAATAAAGAACTAAACGACTTTGTATTCGCCAGTAAATTTATGCGGGCAGCGAAAGCGAAATTATAATTAGTATCAAGTAGTTAGTATCAGGTATCAAGATAGGAAATGCATAACTTCAAGGAACTAAAGGTTTGGCAGGCTGGTATTGAGATTTGTAAAGTTATATTTGAGTTAACAAAGCAATTTCCGGGTGACGAAAAATTTGGGTTGATATCTCAGATGAATCGCTCTGCTGTATCTATACCATCTAATATAGCCGAAGGCTGTGGAAGAAAATCTAACAAAGAATTATATCAATTTCTTAATATTGCACATGGTTCTTCATTTGAACTTGAAACGCAGATAATTATCGCTAAAGAATTTAACTACTTAACTGCTGAAAAAGCGGACGCGGTTTGTGAACTGATTGTTCAGACTCAAAAAATGATAAATGGCTTGCAGAAAAGCCTTAAAATATAGTTAGTATCAAGTAGCTGATATCAAGTATCAAGATTGCTTTGATACTAAATACTTAATTAATAGGTGCAGGGCCGCGTAAGTGAATCCTGATACTTGATACTAAATACTTGATACTCGAAAAAAATGATCCAACTTCTTACACCCACCCACTGGAAAGATTATGAGCTGATTGATTGCGGCGACTTTGAAAAACTAACGTTTTGGGGATGTGATACTCATCAGGCCCGAGCCGCAGGCGGTTTGGAGCAAGACTTTACCCGCTGCTGAATGGCAGAAATTGCACCATATAAAATTTAAGGGCCGGTCGGCCACATCGGGCGAATGGGTTAAAAAGAACCCCAAAATATCCGACCGCTGGCATATTGAATATAAGAATGATGATGTGGCCATCAAATTTCGCCTGGCATTAACTTCGTTTAAGCATTTAGGTATTTTTCCAGAGCAGGCTGTTAATTGGGATTACATCTCACAAAACATTAAAAAATTTAAAACACCGGAGCCGAAAGTACTCAACTTGTTTGCTTATACCGGCGGTGCATCACTTATTGCCGCAACTGCCGGGGCTGATACCACACACGTTGATTCGATTAAGCAAGTTGTTACCTGGGCCAACGAAAACCAGGAATTATCGGGCATAAAAAATATCCGCTGGGTGGTTGAGGACGCGCTTAAATTTGTAAAGCGCGAACTTAAACGTGGAAAAAAATATAATGGGATCATATTAGATCCGCCGGCATACGGTCACGGCCCTAACGGGGAGAAATGGAAACTGGAAGACCATATCAATGAAATGATGAGTGATGTGGTTGAACTGCTCGACCCTGAAGAACACTTCCTGATCCTGAATACCTATTCACTAGGCTTCTCTTCAGTAATTATTGAGAACCTGATCAAGAGCGCTTACCCACCTGTAAAGAACCTCGAAATAGGCGAACTTTACCTGCAGGCTACCGCCGGGCCCAAGCTTCCTTTAGGCGTGTTTGGAAAGTTTTATAAAAATAAACTGTAATTGGCAGGTTAAAAATCTATATTTACACGGCAGTATATTTTTATATATCATTAATTAAATTCAGAAATAAATAATATATAATTGCATTATAATAAGCTGCTTATAACATTTACCAAATATTTATGAAATTGAAAAACATCCTTTTCTCTACTACACTGCTGGCAATACCGTTAATCCTTTTTTCAAATTGCAGCCAAAGCAGTTCACAGGGTAAAGGAACAACTGCAGCTGCAACTACGGCACCTGTAGCCAAAGCCAAACCTGCTGATTCAACAGCCGCTGACACCACAACTGCAGCGCCTGTAACTTACCCGCCATTAAATAAAAAGCTATACGATTCATTAATGAAAAGGCTGGCTCATGGCGATACAACCGGCAAATGGCCTGTTAAAAATGCCCCATACCCGTTGCCTGGCGCTATTTTACCATTTAAACGTGTAGTAGCATTTTACGGTAACCTTTATGCCAAAAAGATGGGTATTTTAGGTGAATTACCGCCAAATGAAATGCTTGCCAAATTAAAAGGCGAAGTGAAGAACTGGGAAAAAGCTGACCCAAGCACACCAGTGCAACCTGCCCTACACTATATTGCTGTAGTTGCCAGCGGCGACCCAGGCAAAGACGGCAAATACCGTAACCGTATGCCTTTTAAACAGATCGACTCTGTGTTAAAACTGGCTAAAAAAGCTCATGCTATCGTGTTTTTAGATGTGCAGGTAGCGTTAAGCAACATTCATACTGAATTGCCTTTATTGGAGAAATACCTGATAATGCCGCAAGTACATTTTGGTATGGACCCTGAATTCTCGATGAAAGACGGAACCCACCCGGGCAAAAAGATCGGTACTTATGATGCTGAAGATGTAAACTATGTATCAGGCTATTTAGCTAATTTGGTTAAAAAATATAACCTGCCTCCAAAGATCCTGATCGTACACCGCTTTACTAAAAAGATGCTGACCAACTATCAGAACATAAAACTGCGTCCGGAAATTCAATTAGTAATGGATATGGACGGTTGGGGTGAGCCTGATTTGAAAACAGGTACTTACCGCTACTTTATCCATAACGAACCGGTACAGTTTACAGGTTACAAGTTGTTCTACAAAAATGACATTAAAAAGGCTCCGCACCACATGCTGACACCAGAGGAAGTGCTGAAATACAAGCCTTACCCGATTTACATACAATACCAATAACCAATTATAAACTAAACTCAAACAAAGGCCTCATCAGAGGCCTTTGTTGTTTATATGATTTACCCTTTTATTTTTACAAGCATCATTGAGAGGAACGAAGCAATCCCCGGCTATGCAGGGCGAATATGCTTATCGTAGGCTTGTCTTGCGTAGCCGCTCATAGCCGCGGAGGTCTATTTCTTTTGGCTTGATCCAAAAGAAACAAAAAATCAAGACAAAAAGATCCTTCCCCCCTACAGGCAAAACACCCAGGCCCGCGCTTTTTGTCAGGCATTTCCCCACTTTTGATCACGGTTCATTCAATGTGCTTTATTCTAATTAAATAGTACTTTTTCTTTCTGTCTTTCCCCGTCATTAGAAAAGCTTCGGGCGAAAGCAGACAAAACGATGGCGGCCTTGTGCGTAATGGCAGGGCATAGGAAATTTTTGCAGCGCAGGGGGCAGTGTGCGCAATATCGCCGCAAATGTTTCCAGCCCAGGTTTTGCCTGATTTGCAGGGCAATGGCCCAGTGCGGCAAAGAAGCATGTCTAATGACTAGCCTTTTTGGTACTTTTGTGGCGCAGACAAAAGGACTAAGCCTCCGCGGCAATGAGCAGCTGCGAGCGATATGTTTACTATAAGCATAGCAGCTTTGCAAAGCCAGGATTGCTACAGTATTTCAACAATGCGTGGAAAAATTAGAATGCTTATGCTACACCCAACAACCTTATCAGCACAAATACCAAACCTGCAATAAGCGCGGAGATAGGAATAGTAATGATCCAGGCCCAAACCAGGTTAATGGTAACGCCCCAGCGCACGGCTGATACGCGTTTAGTTAAGCCTACACCAATAATTGAACCGGTGATAGTATGAGTAGTTGATACCGGGATACCAAAACGCTCGGTAATTAATAAGGTGATGGCACCCGCGGTTTCGGCGCTTACGCCTTCAAGCGGGGTTATTTTGGTGATCTTTGAACCCATGGTTTTGACGATCTTCCACCCGCCCGACATTGTTCCCAATGCGATAGCTGAGTAACACGCTAAGGGAATCCAATCGGGCATTGCCGATCCGCTTTTTATAATATTCGAAGCAATAAGCGTTACGTATAAAATACCCATTACCTTTTGCGCGTCATTGGTACCATGCGAGAAGCTTAACGCTGCTGATGATACCAGCTGCAACCTTTTAAACCAGCGTTCGGCTGTTGCCGGACGGGATCGTTTGCAGATATGCAGGATAATAATGGTTACAATATAGGCTATTACCAAACCAATAACAGGGGCAAGTACTATATAAGCGATGGTGGTTAATATCAGTTTTATGTTGATGGCGCTTATAGCATTGGCACCCATATATAGCGCATTGGTAATACCCGCACCGGCAAAACCGCCGATTAAGGTATGCGATGAACTTGATGGTATACCAAACCACCAGGTAGTTAAATTCCAGGTGATAGCGGCAATTAAACCGGCCAGTATCACATGCATGGTAACAAAATGTTCATTCACTATTTTTGATACAGTGTTGGCTACCTTATGGTCTTTAACAATAAAATACGCCAAAAAGTTAAATGTAGCGGCCCATAACACGGCCTGGAAAGGTGTTAATACTTTGGTTGATACGATGGTAGCAATGGAGTTGGCAGCATCATGAAAACCATTGGTATAGTCGAATATGAGCGCCAGCGCAACTACAATTACAAGGAGTGTGGTAACCATTTATCTATACGGTTGCTTTTAGGCGTTTTTAACTAATATTGATTCCATTACGTTGGCGGCATCTTCGCACATATCTGTGGCAGTTTCCAATGCAGCCAGTATTTCTTTATATTTTATCAGCTTTATAGCGTCTCTCTCGTATAAAAATAAGTCTGCAACGGCACGGTCAAACACATAATCTGCCTGGTTCTCCACACTGTTTATCCTGATACATGAATCGGCAATGGCACGAACGTTTCTCAGATCTTTCAGTTCACGAACTGCTTTTTCCAGGTCGATACTGCCTTGCAGGATCAGGTCGGACAATTTACGAATATGCTCATTATATTCGTCAATACGGTAAAGGCTCATCCTGTTTGCGGCACCTTGTATATTGTCAGCCACATCATCAATCGCGGTAGCTAAAGCATGTATATCCTCACGGTCAAACGGGGTAATAAAGTTTTTACCAAGTTCTAAATATATCTGGTGGGTTAGTTCGTCACCTTTATTTTCCAGTTTATCAATTTGCTTAAACAATTCCTCCCTTGTAGCCGGGTTTGATGAATTTACCGCTTCAACCAATACGGTTGCAATTGCTACAACATTGCTTGCTGCTTGTTCAAACAATGGAAAAAAGATCTTTTTATCTTTCGGTACAAAGTACTGAAATATGCTGTTAAGTGACATACAATCTATAGTGTTTCGGCAAAGGTAAACGAAGTGTGTTAATTTAATGTTAATTCTTTAAAACAGGAATGTTAGGGAATTGTAAAGATGGCTTGGATTTTTGCAAAGTAAACCCAAAGGTCGACCCCAGTCCTTCCGTACTCCGCACATTAATGGTTTGCTGGTGCGCCTCAATAATATGCTTAACAATAGCCAGCCCCAACCCAGACCCTCCTATCTGTCTTGATCTGCTCGTATCCGTCCTGAAAAAGCGCTCAAACAGCCTTGGAAGGAACTTTTCCTCTATACCAATCCCATCATCGGTAACCTCAACCAGCACCTGATCATGTAGTTCAAACAAACTTATGGACGTGCTTCCGCCGTCCTTTCCATATTTTAATGAGTTATCAATAAGATTTACCAGCACCTGTATTATCTTTTCCCGGTCGGCATTTACCGGGATCGGCTCATCATATTTTTGCTTGAATATTAATTTTATGTTATGCTGTTTAGCCTTCATCTCCATCGACTCAAAAACCTCTTTAATTAAGTCATTGATCTTGAATTTGGAGTAGTTTATAGCCATCTCCCCTGTCTCCAGTTTTGAGATCTCGTCAAGGTCCTTAATCAGGTAGCTCAACCTATCCACATTGCGCGATGCCTTGGTTAAAAAGTCTTTGGCCATGTCGATGTCTTCAAACTCGTCGTCTTGTATGGCCTCTATGTAACCTTGTATAGCAAACAATGGTGTTTTAAATTCGTGGGAGATGTTGGATAAAAAGTCGCGGCGAAATTTCTCCTGCGTACGCAACTCGTCAATCTCTGTTTTCTTTTGGCGGGCCCATTCTTTCACTTCCTGTTCCACATCATTTATAGGATCGGCGCTTACGTGCTCGCCCAGGGCGTCGCGCAGGTCGCGGCCCAGTTTAAGGTTGTGGATGAGTTTATAAATAAGTTTAATTTTTGAGTAGATGTACTTCTCTATCAAATAATAAAAAACAAAAAAGCTGGTGGTAATGGTCGCAAAAAAAGTGATCATCACATCATACCAGCTATGCCTAAAATAGTAATTCACGGCCGAAAGGGTAACAGCTACCGCAGCCGCGTTTATTAAAACCAATACACGCAATTTCATATGCTAAAGTAACGATTTGTTAACAATAGCCGCTGAGGGTAAAGGTTATATTTATGTTAAGGGGGTGGGGAAGGAAAATATCTTTTGTAGAGACGCAAAGTATTGCGTCTCTACATTTTGTCATTTCGAACGATAGTGAGAAAACTTCTGCGGAATGCCCAGCGGAAATGCTTATTGAAGAAGTTCCCTCCTCATACCTCGTTCGGGATGACAAACAGGGAAAATGGCGATTTATTTTACTTACTCGTTTCCAAATCGACCGTAACATTAGCTTCGTTTGATAACACCATACTGCTGCCTCCGATGCCAAAATCAGAGCGTTTTATTTTGAATATGCCTTTAAACGAAGCAGCATTGCCTGAAGCTGTATAAGTAAATGGGATATCCAGCAACTGCGTTTTATTTTTGATGGTTACATTAAATTGCCCGGTGTAGTTATCCCCGTTCTGGTGTTTTATCGAAACCGACTTAAAAGTGATCTTAGGATATTTAGCCACATCAAAAAACGACTCGCCTTTCAGATGCTCGTCGCGCATATCGTTGTCGCTATTTATGGTATTTACATCGGCTGTGGCTTCAATAACACTGGCACTTAAATTTGCCGGATCAAACTGAATATTGGCTTGCAGGCCTCCAATGTTGCCATCGGTATTAATGCCCAGGTTTTTTATTTTAAAGGTAATGGTTGATTTTGTTACGGTATGTTTTACCTGTGCAAATGCGCAATTCACTAGTAAAAAGAGAATTACGGTTAAATATTTTTTATTCATATGTGTATATAACGTAGTTTTCAAACTTAATTATTTATGCGCTGTTATTTTATACATTAGTATGATTAAAAACAGCCGTTAAGGTTTAGCATCAACCAATAATAACCCATGAGAACAAAATTATTCCTCCTCTTTTTAGCTTTTTCATTTTCTACCCAGGTACATGCGCAACAGGGGTTTCCTTTTGCCGATGAGATCCGCGCGTTTAAACACCAGGATAGCCTGAACTTTCCGAAAAAGGATGGCATTTTGTTTATCGGCAGTTCATCCATACGTAAGTGGACCGACCTTGAACAGCGTTTCTCTAATGAGCCGATCATCAGGCGTGGCGTAGGCGGCTGCGAACTTTGGCAAATTGTAGATTATTACACGCCCTATATATTATTCCCTTACCATGCCCGTAAAATATTTATTTATGCCGGCGAGAATGATATCGCCGCAGGCAAATCGGCACAATTTGTGGCCGATGAGTTTACCAAACTGTGGGTAATGATCAACCAGCAATCGCCATCGGCAGAGATCTATTTTATGTCGATAAAACCGAGCCCCAGCCGGGCAAAGTATTTTAGTGAAGTAGATAAGGCCAACGAACTGATAAAAACTTATTTAACCGGCAAGCCTAAAAGCCATTTTATTGATGTAGCAACCGTCATCTACAAAACAGGAACTATAGTGCCCGATTCAACCCTGTTTCAATCAGATTACCTGCATTTAAACAGCAAAGGGTATGATAAATGGCAAAACGTATTGCAGCCATACGTTAAATAATCGCACAAAAAAAGCCCCCCGCCTGGCAGGGAGCTAACTCATAAACACTAAACGTGATACAAAATCTTTTTAATTAAAGACAGAATATACGTTTATGATCTTCCAGCCATTGCCGGTATTGGCAATGGTTACATAATTACTGCGTGTAAAAGTTTTAAATTGCATATCAACTTTTACCACGGCCACATCAGTATTAGTTTCAACTACTGATGTGCTGGAGGTGCAGTCTTCCTCAATATTTTTTATGGTACTCAAAAAGTCCATCATCTCTTTTTTGGTATAACTAACCAACTGCTTTTTTTGCAGTATGCTAAACTTGGCGGTAGGGTCTATCACATCATTAAGGCCTTCCAGTTTTCCGCGCATCATGGCATCTACATAAGTATCTATGGCATGGGTTTTGGTAAGTACGCCTTCATCGGTCTTGTTTGCTTTAACAGCGGTGTTAATCATCAATGCGATGGCTAACAGCATAACAGGTTTTAATATTTTCATGGTTTAAGAATTTAGCTTTTGAAATTGTTTATGCCTATTAGACAGCAGTTAAGCTTAATACGTTGCACCATTTTTTCAATTATTTGTAGATTTAACAGATATTTAACATATGTCTGCCACAACACGCCTCGCCACCTTTAATGATATACCCATTCTACAACAATTGATAGCCGAATCAGTACGCGGGCTTAGCAAAAGGTATTATACCGAACAACAAATTGAAAGCGCCATTAAACACATTTTTGGGGTTGATACCCAATTATTGATTGATGAAACCTATTATGTGGCTGAAGCAGGTGACCAGATAATTGCCTGCGGCGGATGGAGTAAAAGGGAAACCCTGTATGGCGGCGATCAGCATAAAGAAGTCGCCGACACTTTACTTAACCCTGTAACTGACGCGGCACGCATCCGTGCTTTTTTTGTACACCCGGACTGGGCAAGAAAAGGTATAGGTAAAATGATGATAAATTTATGTGAGGCCGAAGCCATTAAAAATGGGTTTAAAGCTACCGAACTTGGCACTACACTACCCGGCGAACCGCTGTATGCGGCCATGGGCTATAAAAGTATTGAACATGTAAATGCCACCATGCCTGATGGCGAATATATTGCGATTGTTAAAATGCGCAAGGCACTATAACAAAAAAAGGCCCCGGTAAACCGAAGCCTCTATCAAACCAACTACTATTTTTTTTAATTATTTGAACTATTAACGACAGCTATTTTCCATCCTAATGCTTTGTTAAGCGTAACAATATCTGTACGGGTAAAGCCATTATATTTAAATTCAATTTTTACTTTGCTAATTGCATCGTCGTCAGCAAGTACTGTGGTTGTAGTGCTCACAGAGTTATCAGCTATTGTGTTATTTTTTACATAATCTACCAGTTGATTTTTATTAAGTGTATTAACATTATCGCCGCGGTGCATATTAAATTGTAAATCGTTATCCAGTATTTTATCCAGGTCATCAGCCTTGGCATTGGTTATGGCATTGATATACATGTTAACAACGTCTTTTTCTGTTGGTTGGTTAATGCGTGATTTAACTGTGGCATTTGCGGTTATGCAGGCAAGAAGTAAAGCTATACCTGCTACCATTGATTTAAGTGTTTTCATAATTGTGTGTATTAATTTATTGATTAAATTTATACCCATAGGACATCATCAGCCCCCGAAGTGTTACAAATAATCTATCCTCAAATTAATATTTAACAAACATTTAACATTAGGCACCAATAATTCCAAAACCTTTAACAAACGGAAAATAAAACAACAACATGGTTGAGTTTAACACCATTATTTTGCAATTTAATGAACAAGGCGAAAAAACAGGATGGACTTATATTGAGATCCCGGCCGACATAGCGCAGCAAATGAAGCCCGGAAATAAAAAATCATTTCGGGTGAGAGGCATCTTGGATGCTTTGCCGGTAAGCGGCCTGGCCCTGATGCCAATGGGCGAAGGCAACTTTATTATGGCATTAAAAGCCGAGATACGAAAAGGCATACATAAAAATGCCGGGGCAATGTTAAAGGTAAGGCTTGAGGAAGACACAGACTATAAAGTAGAGATCCCTGACGATTTGATGGAGTGCTTTGATTTTGAACCGGAAGCCTTTGCGTTTTTCAATACGCTTGCAAAATCGCACCGCGATTATTTTATTAAATGGATCAACAGCGCCAAAACCAATGAAACACGCGCCAGGCGAATTGTGAATACCGTTAATGCTACGCTTAAACATTGGAGTTACAACACAATGATAAGGGAGATGAGGAAGGAAGGTTAATTGGAAAGAAACTCATTTATAAATTCTTTTGGTGTGTAAACAGGTAAACCCGGAATACTGTCCCGCTGTAATAATTTGTCTCGAGAAATAAAGTAATCTAACTTATGTGCTATGGCAGTATAATATTGCAGCGCATCCTCAATATCATTTATTTTTGAATGTAAAGCTATTACCGCTGTTTCATGCGATATATCTATAACCGTTACATCAGTTAGCAGCACCAGTAATAACTCTTTTGCTTTTGCATCACCATAAGCTTTAGAAACCCAATAGCCTACAATATGAAGTACCGATGAAGTTATAAACGCGTCAGCTTCACCATTTACTACCAATTCAATTATGGCTTTGGCATCATTGTAATACTCGCGTACAAGAATATAATCCAGCAGCACATTGGCATCAAGAAATAATTTAGATGCCATGCTTTTTATCCTGATAATACATTTCCTTTAAATCGGCTTTTGGGTCTATATCGTGCTTACCCAATTTTTCAACCAGATCGATTATCGTCTTGCGCTTTGCCGGTTTAGTAATACTCTTAAAATAACGCTCCGTAAGTTCTGATACACTGGTGCCCTGTTTCTCAGCATACAGCTTTGTGCTTTTTAATAAGCTGTCATCAATTGTCAAATTCAACCGCGTTTTCATATATCAAATATACGCATAATTTTAATTAATGCGCATGATATTCTCTGCGATATAAACAATTCTGTTTGTATGTTCAAAAATTCCGCACATCTGCACATCCGCACATCTGCACATTTACATATCTTTACCAATCCATAATTTTTATTGCTAATAATGAGCGAAGATTTAAACCCGAACGATATACCTGCTAATAGCGAAGAAAAATTACATAACATCACTTCCCTCGACGGATTGTACGAAAACTGGTTCCTGGATTACGCCTCGTATGTAATTCTCGACCGTGCCGTACCGCATATAAATGATGGGTTAAAACCCGTGCAGCGCCGTATCCTGCATTCGCTTAAGGAGATGGACGACGGGCGTTTTAACAAAGCCGCCAACGTTATTGGTAACACCATGAAGTATCACCCGCATGGTGATGCTTCTATTGGTGATGCGATGGTGCAGATAGGCCAGAAAAACCTGCTGATAGATTGCCAGGGTAACTGGGGCGATCCGGTAACCGGCGACTCGGCCGCGGCTCCACGTTACATTGAGGCACGGTTATCCAAATTTGCGCTCGAGGTTGCTTTTAATGCCGATACTACCATATGGCAGGCCAGTTATGACGGTCGTAACAAAGAGCCGATAACACTGCCTATTAAATTCCCCTTACTGTTGGCCCAGGGAGCCGAGGGTATAGCCGTGGGTTTAGCTACCAAAATATTACCGCATAATTTTATCGAACTTTTAGATGCATCAATTGACGTGCTTAAGGGTATCACGCCAAATTTGCTTCCTGATTTCCCTACCGGTGGTATGGCTGATGCATCAGCTTATAACGATGGGCAACGGGGCGGCAAAGTTAGGGTGCGCGCGAAAATTATTGAACGCGATAAAAAAACGCTGGCTATTACTGAGATCCCTTTCAGCACTACAACAGGTGGATTGATAGACAGTGTTATATCAGCTAACGACAAGGGTAAGATCAAGATAAAAAAGATAGAGGATAACACCGCGCAAAATGTGGAGATCGTGATCCACCTGGCACCGGGTATCTCGCCCGATGTAACTATAGATGCACTCTACGCTTTTACTGATTGCGAAGTTTCCATATCGCCCAACACCTGCGTAATACAGGATGATAAGCCACGCTTTATGAGCGTGAACGATATGCTGGCCGAAAGCACACACTTTACCCGTGAGTTGCTGAAACAGGAACTGCAGATAAAGCTGAAGGAACTGATGGAAAAGATCTTCTTCAGTTCACTGCTCAAGATCTTTATACAGGAGGGCATGTACAAGCATGCCGATTACGAAGGTTCATCAAACTTTGAACAAGTGTTGGAAGTATTGAACCGCTTGTTCGAGCCGTTCTTTCCGCAGTTTTACAGGGAGATATTGCCCGATGATTATAAAAAACTGATTGACAAGCCGATGAGCAGCATCACCCGTTTTGATGTTAAGAAAACGGATGAGCAGATCAAAGCTTTGGAGGCCGAAATAAAAACGGTAAAACACCACCTTAAACACCTTACCGAATACACTATTGATTGGTTCGCCAAGTTAAAAGAAAAGTACGGCAAGGGCCGCGAGCGTAAAACTGAGTTGCGCACCTTTGATAAAGTTGAAGCCGCGCAGGTGGCATTGGCTAACGTTAAATTATATGTTAACCGGGAAGATGGCTTTATTGGCACCGGACTTAAAAAAGACGAATTTGTTGGCGATTGCTCGGATATTGACGAGATCATCGTTTTCCGTTCGGATGGTTTGTGTGTGATAACCAAGGTGCAGGACAAGGTTTTTGTGGGCAAGGATATCATCCACGTTGCTGTTTTTAAAAAGAACGATGAGCGCACCGTTTATAACATGATCTACAAGGATGGCGCGAGCGGTGTAAGCTATGTTAAACGTTTCTCTGTAACGGGCGTAACCCGCGATAAGGAATATGACCTCACCAAAGGCTCAAAGGCATCAAAAGTATTATACTTCAGCGCTAATCCTAATGGCGAGGCAGAGATCATTAATGTACAGCTTAAACCGCACTCAAAGCTTAAAAAACTACAGTTTGATGAGGACTTTGCCAACATTGCCATTAAGGGCCGTGGCTCGATGGGTAATATTGTAACCAAATACCCGGTTAAAAAGATCACGCTGAAGAGCAAGGGCATCTCTACCCTATCAGGCCGTAAGATATGGTACGATGAGATATTGAAACGATTGAATGTTGACAGTCGCGGTAAATATTTGGGTGAATTTGACGGTGACGACCGCATATTAACCGTAATGAGCACCGGTATTTACGAGCTCACCAGCTTCGACCTCAATAATCACTTCTTTGATAACATGATCCTTATTGAAAAATATGATCCGGAGAAGGTTTATACCGTAGTACATTACGAGGGCAAATCAAAAAATTACCTGGTGAAACGCTTCGTATTCGAGAATACGCCTCCGGGTAAGGAAACCAGCATTATCAGCGAAGAAAATGGCTCAAAAATGCTATTCATTTCGGGCGCAGCACAGCCGGTTGCCAAGGTTGATCAGCTTAAAGGCAAAACCCAGATACCTGAAACGGTAGAGATAAACCTTGCCGAACTGATTGATGTAAAAGGCATGAAAGCGATGGGTAATCGAGTTACGGTACATACCGTACAGGCCATTGAACTGATCGCATCAAACGATCCCGAACCGGAGCCTGTTGTTGAAGCGGAAGAAGCAATTACGGATGAAGCAGAAGAAACTGAAGATGCACCAACCATTGTTGAGGAATCGGTGGGATCAACAGAAAAATCGGTGGAATCTCAAAAACCAAAATCGGTGGAATTACCCGAAGCAGAATCTGTGAAATCTTCCGAAGAATCGGTGGAATCAACAATCAAGAAAGTTGATTTTGAGATCACCAACCCCGATGATATTGATATAGACGACAAAGGACAACTGGGCTTATTTTAATCACTCATCCCGCTTTGTCATCGAACGAGGTACGAGGAGAAATCTTTTGCGTTTTGCACGAAGTTAATGCAAGGTGTATAAGATTTCTCACTATCGTTCGAAATAAACAATTTACACTATTCTTTTACCGACATTCCCCCTCTTTCACCCCAATTAAACCGGGTGTTTACCGATGGTTTATAGCCTTAATGCTTATTACCGGGTAGTTTAGCAAATAATCTATCTGCTAATAAAATGAACCCGGGCATACAAAATAAAAATATCCTTATATCAGGTGCCAGCATTGCAGGCCCGGCATTGGCATGGTGGCTAAACAAATACGATTTTAATATTACCATAGTTGAAAAAGCTCCCGCTTTGCGCGAGGGCGGTTACCGGGTTGATATTCGCGGCGCGGCGGCTGATGTGATTGAACGAATGGGTTTAATGCCCGAAATCAGAAAAACAGGAACCGCCTTAAAAGGTTCATCGCTGGTAAACAAAAAAGGAAAAGCCGTTCTTGAACTTGATGATCCCAACATTTTCGGCATGCGCCAGGCAAATGATGCGGAGATCATGCGCGGCGATCTGGCAAATGTTCTATACAAAGCCACTCAGCATACTACCGAATACATTTTTAATGATAGCATTACAGGCATCTTCCAAACCGGGAAAGATGTAACTGTTACCTTTAAAAATTCCGGACCACGTACTTTTGATCTGGTTGTTGGCGCTGATGGCCTGCACTCCAATGTGCGGAACATTGTATTTGGTAACGATCATTCCTTTGTTAAAGATCTGGGGTATTACGTGTCCATCTGTACCATTCCTAATTATTTTAACCTCGATCACCGGGAGATCTCTTACCCATCAGCCGGGAAACTGATCAACATATATAGTACGCACCAACAACAGGAAGCGAAGGCATTTTTTATGTTCGCGGCACCGCCCATAAAATATAATTACCATGATATCGCGCAGCAAAAAAATATTTTAGCCACACATTTTAAAGGTGCAGGCTGGGAAACCGAAAAGCTGATACAGCACATGCATTCTGCTGATGATTTTTATTTCGACTCCGTTAGCCAGGTGCAAATGGATACCCTCTCAAAAAGCCGGGTAGTTTTATTGGGCGATGCCGGGTATTGTCCCTCTCCCGCATCGGGCCAGGGCACGAGCATGGCACTAGTCGGCGCTTATGTTTTAGCCGGAGAACTGGCAGCCGCGAACAGCGATCACTTTACCGCGTTCCTGAAATATGAGTGGGAGATGAAAGGCTTCATCCGCAAAAATCAGCAATTGGGTATAAATGTTTTAAAGGAGATGATCCCCAAATCAAAAATGCAGGTATGGTTTCAAAATACCACGCTGCGGTTATTAACGCATTCGCCGTGGAAAGATAAGGTATTGAAGGGGATGCTTGGGAAGATCCAATCAGACGTTGATGATGCCGCCAATGCTATTGAACTGAAAGATTACGCGCAGACTGAGGCTTTATACAGTAATTAATTGCTAAACCTATATATTTGAACACGCAACTGATTTTCATTAAACCGGGGGCGCTTGTCAGATGAAAAAACTCATATTCTTACCCCTGCTGTTGGCCGTTCTTTTTATAAACGTTTGCTCGGCCCAAAAAACTAAACACACCTTTACGCTTGGCGATTCCGCTTTTTTGCTGGATGGCAAACCTTTGCAGATCATTTCGGGTGAGATGCATTGCGCACGCATACCCCGCGCCTACTGGCGTGCAAGAATGAAGATGGCAAAAGCGATGGGGCTTAACACCGTAGGCACCTACGTTTTTTGGAACGCTCAGGAGCCCGAACCCGGCAAGTTTGATTTCTCGGGCAATAATGATATTGCCGAATTTATACGCATAGCTAAGGAAGAAGGCTTATGGGTTGTACTAAGACCGAGCCCTTACGCTTGCGCCGAATGGGAATTTGGTGGTTACCCTTGGTGGCTGCTTAAAGATAAGAGTATGAAGGTGCGCAGCCAGGATCCCAATTTTTTGAAAGCGTACCGCGAATATATTATGCAACTGGGTAAGCAGATAGCACCCTTACTGGTTACACATGGCGGCAATGTTTTAATGGTACAGATTGAGAATGAATATGGCTCTTATAGTGATGATAAGGTATATCTTGACATTAACCGGAAGATCTTCCGCGATGCAGGCTTAGATGGCGTTTTATTTACCTGCGATGGCCCTGAGCAAATGCCGCGTGGTTACCTGCCCGGTTATTTACCTGCTGTTAACGGCCTGGATAATCCTAAAGAGGTTAAAGAACTTATTAATAAATACCATGATGGCAAAGGGCCATATTATATATCAGAATGGTACCCGGGCTGGTTTGATAGCTGGGGCAAGGAACACCAGGGCAGCGTGGCCGATAGCGATGCTAAAAAGCTGGATGAGGTATTATCAGCAGGAATATCCATCAATATGTATATGTTCCATGGCGGTACTACCCGCGGGTTTATGAATGGCGCTAATATGAGCAAGCATGATCCATATTCGCCGCAAACATCAAGTTATGATTATGATGCGCCGTTGAATGAATCAGGCAATCCTACTGCCAAATTCTACAAGTTCCGCGAGGTGATTGAGAAACACTTGCCTGCCGGCGAACATTTGCCGCCTGTGCCGGACACCGCAAAAACCATCGCCATAAAAAATATCGACCTTACAGAAAGCGCGCCGCTGTTTGCCAATCTGGGTAGCCCGGTGATAGAACAACATCCTTTAAGTTTTGAAGATCTTAACCAGGGATATGGCTTTGTTTTATATACCACCACCCTAAAAAACGCAGCGAAGGGCCTGTTAAAAATAAAAGAGTTGCGCGATTATGCCACCGTTTACCTGAATGGCAAACGCATCAGTATTTTAGATAGAAGATTAAAACAGGATTCATTACAAATTGAGGCGGACAAACCAAACTCGGTATTGGGCATTTTGGTGGAGAATAACGGACGTATAAACTATGGGCCATACTTAACCGATAACAGGCAGGGCATTACCGATAAAGTAACGCTTGATGGCACTGAATTAACCGGCTGGATCATGTTTAAATTCCCGTTCAGTAATCTTTCTGGCTTAAAGTTTAATAAAGTTAACGCTACGGTTGCCGCTCCAAATGGCCCGTCAGTATATAAAGGCACATTTAAACTAACTGCAACCGGAGATACTTATCTTGACATGCATGGTTTTGGTAAAGGCTTTGTCTTCCTGAACGGGCGCAACCTGGGCAAATACTGGTACATAGGCCCACAACAAACCTTGTATGTCCCTGCTGACTGGCTTAATAAGGGCAAAAACGAAATAGAGGTATTTGATGAACTGAACAATGGCCATCAGCATATCTCCGCATTGGACCATCCTATTTTGAATGAGGTAGTAAAGGAGTAGTTATTGAAATAATGCTTCTCATCCCCGCTCGAATCCCGTTGTTTGTGGGGACACAAACAGCTACTAATGGGTTGTTTGTGGGGACACAAACAACAGAAATGAAACATTTTCTTTTGTCATGCTGAGTAACGAAGCATCTATTATGGTGTGATCACCACCGGATAGATGCTTCGTTCCTCAGCATGACAATCTCTTTTTAAACTTCGCCCAAATAAATCTCTGTTTCATAAACAAAACTCACCTCGCCATCCACATTATATTTATTAAAGATCTCCTTTAACAATACCAGGAACTTTTCACCTTCAGGGGTATCTTCCTGTGGTACGTAGGATGATGAAAATGCCCGGCCAATCAGTCCGGTTTCATCAAATACTTGCTTATTGGCGTATTTGGTCAGCGTGTAATTGCCATCCTTAAAAAAGGCTTTAAAATCAATATCGCGCACTTTGCGGTGGTTCACTTTGTTATAGTCGATGCCATCGTGTTTCAACAATGCTTCATAAGCTTTTGCAAATTCATCAACATCGGTAAGCCGACTGTTCCATATCAGAGCGGCTTTGCCTGTATCTTTCAATATCCGGTTAAACTCAACTTTGGTTTTGGCATCATTAAACCAATGGAAAGCCTGTGCGCACACAATCAGGTCGGTGCTTTTTGCGGGCAATGTGGTGGCTTCGGCAGTGCCATCAACCGCGGTAAAGTTTTTGTAGGCTGATAATTGCTCAATAGCGGCATTGCGCATAGGCTGATTAGGCTCAACGGCGTAAACCTGGTAGCCTTCATCAAGCAGCAGTTTGGTAAATATGCCCGTGCCTGCGCCAACATCTGCTACAATGGAATCAGAGGATAGTTTGCATTCCTTTTTCAAAAACGCCATTACCTCGGGCGGGTAGCCCGGCCTGAATTTAATATAGTTATCAACCCTATCCGAAAATCTTTTGGTTGAATCTGATTGCATCCCGAATAATTATATACTTATAAAAAACGCGGCCTCAAAAACATGACCCACATTCAGCTTTTGGATATCCTCCTTTTTGCTGATATCTACCGCTTTATTTGCAGTATCGGCACAACCCAGCCAAGGCTCAATACAAACAAAATCGGCACCAGGTTTGGCCCATAAGCCCAGGTAATTAAAATGCGGGAACTCTACCGAAAGCGTTTTATCGTGATTTTTACTTTTAATGGTCACTTCTCTTGTACGCAGGTCTTTAAATACCAGTGCGTCTTTATTAAATAGTTCTCTGGTTAACCATAATTTATTGCCATCTAAGGCAACGGGAGCTGTTTCGCCGGAAAACATACCATTTGCATCAAGCAAATGCGTGGTGAGTTTTTCACCGGTTTCGAACTCTAAATAATAATCCTCATACTTTTCATCCTTACCGAAAGGCACATTAAATGCAGGGTGGCCGCCTACTGAAAAGTAAATAGTCTTTTTATCAAGATTGATGACTTTATAAGTGATCCGCAGCGCGTTATCTATGAGCATATACATGATCTCGAAATCAAAACGGTATGGGAATACGCCGCGCGTTTTCTCCGAGTTAGGAAGTGAGAATACAGCAGACTGGTCATCATTTTTCAACAGCACAAACTCCGATAACCGGGCAAAGCCATGGCGTTTCATGGGATAGGCCTGACCATCAACCAAAAGTTCATCGTTTATTAAACCACCCACAATTGGGAAAAGATTGGGTGCATGCCACGGCCATATATTGGGATCGGCTTGCCACATTTGCTCGGTACCGGTAGCCTTGTTTATTAACGAAGAAAGCTGGGCGCCTTTGGCATCAATGGATACTTTTAAATAGTCGTTTTCTAAAACTGTCATATAAGATAGGTTAAAACAGATTCTGCAAATAGCAGAACGGATAAGTTTAATAACACTAAGTACACTATTTTGGTTTGAAAATGCGCAATTAGTGTTTATTTAATCGTCGTCATCATCCTTTTTAGGCTGCAATATTACAAACGCGCTGCGTTTTGGCGCAGGCATAACAGCGTTTTCCCCCTTTACAAATTTCCATATCACATCGTTCAGTTCCAGGTCGGGCACCTTATCTTCTTTTGCCAGGTTAAATGATTGTGACCGCTTGCTGCTTTCATTTACGGCCACGTTGCGCTGCTCCAGGTCGACCTGCGCGGGTTTTACGTTATAAACAGCCATATCCGGCGTAGCCGTAAAGCAATCATACAATGGCAGAGCCGCAGCATCATACTGGCTCATCGGCGGCAAGCCCAATATCAGTTCAATGGTACGTAATACGCCCGAGGTAGAATACATATGATGTACAGCCACATTATGCTTTACATAAGGCCCGGCAACCAGTACGGGCGAACGATGCGCATCTATATGATCGGGACCATTCTGGGCATCATCCTCCAGTATAAAAACTACAGATTCTTTCCAGATAGAACTTTTTGAAAGGTGATCTATCAGCAAGCCTATGCCCTGATCGTTGTCGGCAACAGCGGCTATAGGTGATATGGCACCGCGCCTTTGTCCGCTGGTATGATCGTTACAGATGCGGATCGAATTAAAATGAGGCATCGCGTTTATGCTCAGCAAGGAGTCGAAATCATGCGCCCAAACTTGTTCGCGTTTAATATCCTTTATATCCAGATCAAACCCCGGCGATTGCGGGCACAAATGCCCTACCAATGATTTGATATTGGCTTCGCCATCCTGCGCAAATTCTCCGTAGGTGCGGTAGCTTACCCCAGCACGCTTGCAATAATCCCATATATAACCATCGCGCGGGTCACCAGCCTTGCGGGTGCCTTCCGAATCATAATTACCTCCGCGACCGCCATAGCTTGTGGGCCATGTTTTTTCAATAAAATCGGTAGCATAGGCCGCCATGCTCCAGTTATGCCCGTCGGCGCTTACCTCGGCATCCACATAAAAGTTATCCAGCAAAACAAACTGGTCGGCTATGGCGTGGTGGTTTGGGGTAACCTTTTGTCCGAAGATACAAAGCGAAGTATCGCCATTGCCTTTTGGCATATCGCCTAAAACCTGGTCGTAGGTGCGGTTCTCCTTAATAATGTAAAACACATATTTAATAGGCGATTTATCGGCGCTGCTGCGTGGTATAGGGTTACCGGCTTCGCCTGCTGCCATCTTCTCCTCAGTTTCGTTAAACGGCGTATTGGCATAAACCTGCTCGGTATAAGTTTTAAGCTGATCGGCACTTGGCGCATCAATCAATGAAAGCGTACCCTTAAACAAGCCGCCTATATATTGCTCTTTTGAATTAGTCGCCCCTTTTTGGTAGCCGCTGTTATCGGCCTTTTTTACAGGCTGAGGCCCGCGCGGGTTAGCCATTGAGGTGAAGCCTTTACCATTAGCAACCAATATCTTTTTGCCCAAAACCTTAACGTTGGTTGGGTACCAGCCCACAGGTATAAAACCCATGCTTTTGCTGTTGCCGGGTTTGCCTACATCAAACACAGCCAGGCAATTGTTATCGGCATTGGCAATGTACAATGTTTTTTCATCGGCTGATAACGCCAGTCCGTTAGTTGTTGAACCCGTTAAATGGGTTGGGTAAAGCGCCGTCGCAACGGTTTCAACTATTTTATGGGTAATGGTATTAATTATTGCCACTGAATTATCATTGGCATTGGCAACAAACAGCCAGTTCCCTTTTTTATTCAGCAGCATCTCGTTGGGGTGACTGCCAACTGTAACATTGCTTAGTTGTTGGGTTTGTGTATCAAAAAAAACAACCTGTTCCCCGCCCCAGATAGAAATGTACAATGTTTTTTCATCAGGCGATAACAGGCAGCTGTAAGCCTCCGCCGGTAGTTTTATTTTGGAAGTAATGCTGCGGGTTTTAGGGTTGATGATATATAAAGCACTGTCCTCCTTGGTTACCGTGTATAAAACAGTATTGCTTTTATTAACCGCGATGCCTGTGCTGCAGATTTTATCATCGGGCCAGGGTTTGCCCAGTTTAATGGTATCGGCTTTGCCAATTTTGTTATTGCTGATGGAGAAAGCCAGGATAAAATTGTCGTTACCACCGGATGCATACAGGGTCTTTTCATCTTTGCTAAATGCTAAACCGTACCATGATTTTCCTACTATTTTTTCATCCAGCAGCTTTTCATTTACCGGGTCTATCAGTTGTATGGATTGTGTGCTTTGCCCGTTGTTAGTTACAGCCAGCATTTTGCCCGATGCGGAGAGTTGAATATTCAGCGGCAGATCGCCCAGTTGTAAGTAGCGCCCGGCCGGACTCAGTTTCCAGCCATTTGGCAATAGTACTTGCTGCGTTTGCTGTATTTTACCCGGCAATTGTGCATGTGCGCCAAGGGCCATAATAAGCAATAGTATGCCGAACAGATATTTTTGTTTCATAGTAAGATCAATCAAAAGAACCCGCCAAAAGTAGGCATTGCTTTTAGCGATGTTGGCTGTTAACAAAAACTTAATACAAGGTACTGATTTATCTACTTATCCAGCTTTAGCTGCGCTTTTATTATGGAATCTTTTTGAGCGGTTGTTAGTTTATAGTTGAAGTTGAATAACGCGCTTTCCCAATCGCCGTAAGATGCATTGGGCAGCACAATGTATCGGCTGCCAAATTCATTTATTAGTTTATTGGTAGCATCCTGCCTGCTTTGTAAGGTGGGTTTGTTATCGTACAAAGCATCAAAATCGGCCAGGTTATCGCCGCATAATAAAATAATGGTATGCGTTTTAAGTACGTCTTGCCTGCGGCTCTCTTTGCTGGAGTTATGGCCCGGCCTCAATATTAAATGCGCGTCATCGGCATTGGGCAGATTATATAATTGCAGGTTCTTTAATGTTCCGGCGCGCTCATCTTCATCACGATTGGTAATATAGAAAACCTCTACCCCTTTCGAGGCCGCATATTTAAAAAACGCGGGCGCGCCCGGTACGGTATCCGCTATGCCTTTGGCTGTCCATGTTTTCCATGTTACCGATGTATAATCCTGGTTATTAATAGCTCGCTGCGCATCATATGGGCTATTATCCAGTAAGGTTTCGTCAATATCGGTAACAACAGCATAAGGCTTAGCCGGGTTTTGCTTTACAGCTTCATCAACCCTTTGCTTCGCGATATTGTAGGCCTGGAAACATAACGCTTTATATTCCGCAGCTTTTTGCTGCCAAAGTGATACCCATACTTTACCGTTGTTTACGGTGGATGTGCCGCTGCTTACCTTTTTTGATGATGAACAGGCATTCAGCAATACAACACCCGCCAGCAAATAGTTATGCCATTTTCTCATTCTGCAAATATCATAAATGCAGCGTTCATAACAATAACTTAACATTTCTTTATCTACAAGTCAGGTAATTATATTTGATATACCAATATTATCATTAAATTAGATACTCAGATATTAATCAAAACCTTGAATTATGAAAATCGCAGTATTAATTACCCGGTCGTTACTGGGCCTCATTTTCTTCGGATTTGGCCTGGCTTTTTTCTTACATCTTATCCCAAATAAAGTTCCACCCGGAGCGGCAGGCGAATTTGATAAAGGCTTATATGCATCAGGCTATTTTTTCTCTTTCTTAAAAGCAACGGAAACCATTTGCGGTTTATTCTTGCTGATAAATAAATACACAGCTTTCTTTTTAATAATTATTTTCCCGGTTACGCTGAATATATTTTTATTCCACGCCTTTCTTGAACCGGAAGGCTTGCCAATAGCTGCTCCAATGCTGCTTATCAATTTGTTTTTAGGCTACGCCTATCGAAAATATTACACAGGCGTATTCACCACTTCGCCTACTATATAAAACAGTTTAATTATATAATGATGTGTAAATGCCCCGGTAATAATACCAGGGCATTTTTGTTTAATCTATTTTATAATAGTTTAATTTTGATATGTTGAAATTAATATCGCAAATTTACTGTCGTTCATACATTTCATATAACAATCACTTATGCCAGCAATAAAAGCCGTTTTATGCAGGGTTGGGAAACTATCCTTCCTTCTACTTACCGCTATACTTTTTACACTTAAATCATCTGCACAGGGTAGATCAATCGTCGATTTTGATAAAGGCTGGCATTTTCATTTAGGCGACACCACCAATGCCGAACAATCCACTTTTACCGATGGTAACTGGCGCGTGCTTAACCTGCCGCACGATTGGAGTGTTGAAGGCACATTCAGCAAAGATAACCCTGCTACCCCCGAAGGCGGCGCTTTACCGGGCGGCATAGGCTGGTACCGTAAAACATTTACCGTACCTGTATCGGCAAAAAGCAAACTGATCTATATTGATTTTGACGGCGTTTACCAAAAAAGTACCGTTTGGATAAACGGCCATAAATTAGGTTTCAGGCCAAATGGTTACATCTCATTCCGTTATGAACTAACCCCGTATTTAAATTTCGGCGGACAAAACACCATTGCAGTAAAGGTTGATAACTCTGTTCAGCCAAACTCACGCTGGTATTCAGGATCGGGAATTTACCGCAATGTATGGCTGGTTACCACTGCTAAAACCGCTATAGACCATTGGGGAACATTTATTACCACGCCTGAAGTAAGCGCGCAATATGCAAAAGTTAATCTAAAAATAAGAGTTAAAACTGATGGTGGCGCGGCAAATATTACCGTAAAAACAACCATTTATGATGCCGCGGGGAAAGCAGTTGCAGAATATGGCAGCATTATCCCTAAAGCTGAGTTAAAAGATTCGGTAATCCTTTCAGACCAAACTTTAACCGTTAACAAGCCGACTTTATGGTCGGTTGATCATCCTTACTTATACAAAGCAGTTACCAAAGTATTGGTAAACGGCGCGGTGGTTGATGATTACACTACCCCGCTGGGTATCCGATATTTTAATTTTGACGCGGATAAAGGCTTCTCATTAAATGGCAAACATTTAAAAATATTAGGAGTGTGTGATCACCACGATCTGGGCAGCTTAGGTTCGGCATTAAATTACCGTGCTTTGGAACGCCAGTTACAGGAATTAAAAGAGATGGGCTGCAACGGCATCCGTACCTCACACAATCCGCCAGCACCTGAGTTATTGGAGCTTGCAGATAAAATGGGCTTTATTGTTATGGACGAAGCTTTTGACTGCTGGGAATGGGCCAAAGTAAAATACGATTATCACCTGTATTTTAAACAATGGCACAAACGCGATTTGGAAGACCAGGTATTGCGCGACAGGAACCACCCAAGTATAATTATCTGGAGCATTGGCAACGAGATACCACAACAGGCTGATACCAGCGCGTTACGCATAGCGCCTGATTTGGCAGGGATAATTCATAGCCTGGATAAAACCCGCCCTATCACTACCGCTAACGACCGCCCGGATACCAATAATAAGATCGTAAAATCAGGCGCTATCGACCTGATCGGTTACAACTACCACGAGTATGATTATGCTAAATTCCATGATCGTTACCCGGGTAAAAAGTTTATCGCTACAGAAACAACATCCGACCTGCAAACACGCGGCTACTACGATATGCCATCCGACAGTATAAGAATATGGCCGGCATACGGCGATGCCAAATATGGCAACCCCGATAACACGGTTTCTGCCTATGACAACGTGCGGCCACCATGGGGTTCAACCCACGAGGCTACCTGGAAGGTGATGAAGAAATATGATATGCTATCAGGCTTCTTTATCTGGACCGGTTGGGATTATTTAGGCGAACCTACACCGTACTCATGGCCATCACGCAGTTCATACTTCGGTATTATTGATCTGGCGGGTTTCCCTAAAGATGTTTACTACATGTACCAAAGTGAGTGGACCGATAAACCGGTACTACACATTTTCCCGCACTGGAACTGGACACCGGGTAAAACTATTGACATTTGGGCCTACTATAACCATGCTGATGAAGTGGAGTTGTATGTTAACGGCAAATCTGTCGGCATAAAAAAGAAAACCGGTGATGACCTGCATGTAATGTGGCGCCTGAAATTTGAGCCGGGAACTTTAAAAGCAGTATCGCGCAAGGATGGTAAAGTAGTATTAACCCAGGAGATCCACACTGCCGGTCAGCCTGCTAAAATTGAGTTAAGCGCTGACAGAAGCACTATTAATGCTGATGGTAAGGACTTATCATTTGTTACGGTAAAGATCCTGGATAAGGACGGCAATGTTGTTCCTGATGCCAGCAACCTGGTAAACTTTAAGCTAAACGGCAACGCGTTTATTGCCAGCGTTGATAACGGTGATCCGGTTAGTCATGATCCATTTAAAGCTGATTATCGCAAGGCATTCCATGGCCTGGCATTAGCCATAGTACAAGCCAAAGAAACACCGGGCAATATAACCTTTACCGCTACTGCGGATGGGTTAGCACCGGCTACTATTACCATAAAAGCGAAATAGCAATCTTGTCATTTCGACCCGAGGGAGAAATCTTATGCATGCGTTAAGTCTGCTGTAGAAGATTTCCCCCTTTTTTATTTTTGGAAATGACAGTTACTTTAGCGTAAGTCTTGTGCATGGGAAATGCGGGCCGATGACTTGTGCTGGCCTTTGTTAAGGCACAAGTCATCCTTTCACTGCCAAACACACAAGACTTGCGCTAAAACATGCGGTAAACCTATTGCCTGCTATAGCGCAAGTCTTGTGTTTGGGAAATGCGGGCTGATGACTTGTGCTGATGCTTTAGAAGCACAAGTCATCAACCCACTGCCAGCCGCACAAGACTTGCGCGAAAATCTTGTACGGCAAATCTGTCGCGCGAAAAAGATTTCTCCCTCCGGTCGAAATGACAATGGTGGATGAGTCGATCACTCTTTCTTTTTCGCCAGTTGTTTCAGCATAACATCTATCCGTTTGCCTATGGGTTTGTTATCCCGGTAGGTAATTACCCTTATTTCAGTTGCACCATTTGGAATAGCCAACGGCACGTTATTATATTTTAAGGAGTGATTATCGGGCAAACTGGTATCGAAGGTATAATACAGATCAAGCTTACTGAGTTCGGTACTTAGCTTTACTTTTAGCGAAGTGTCTCCCGCTGTTCTTACACCGCTAATAATGGGGTCATACATGCTGCGCGCATATTTTATATCTGCGGCATCCAGGCGTTTAAAATGCGTTTCAACCCTTTGCGCAAACTCATCAAAATGGCGCTCACTTTTCGGCGACCATAATATTTCTGACAAGGCAAAAGCCCGCGGCCATGTCATATATTCAACCTGGCGCTCATCAGTTACCGATTCTGTCCATAAGTTGGCTTGTCCGCCTAAAATAAGTTTGGCATCAACGCTATCCGGTACAGGCTCAAAGGCATAAGCATCATTTAAAAACAGTTTGCCGTAGGTATGTGGCTCAACCAGCGGATCGCCCTGGTAAAGATCGATATAACAGCTGCCCCATGGGGTCATTATCACTTCGTGGCCCATTTTTGCAGCTTTAATACCGCCATCCATTCCGCGCCAGCTCATCACCGTTGCCGATGGTGCCAGTCCGCCTTCCAAAATCTCATCCCAGCCGATCAGTTTTTTACCTTTCGATTCTATGATCTGCGCCACACGTTTTACAAAATAGCTTTGCAGTTCGTCGGTGTTTTTCAGGTTCTCACGTTTCATCAGGGCCTGGCATTTCGGGCATTTATCCCAAAAGCCCTTGTAAGCCTCATCGCCACCAATGTGGATGTATTTACATGGAAACAACTGCGCTATCTCGGTAAAAACCTTATCCAGTATCATATAGGTTGAATCATTACCAACACAAAGCACATTATCTTCCTTCATGTAAAAATTGCTGCCGGGATTAACCGGGTATTGCAGTTGGGTACATGACAGGTTAGGGAACGACGCGATCATGGCCAGACTATGCGCCGGTACATCTATCTCCGGCAAAATAGTAATGTATCTATCCTGCGCGTATTTAATAATTTCGCGCACATCATCCTGTGTGTAAAAACCTCCATAAGTAGCTTTCTCACCCGGCTGCGGTGGCTGTATCCCACCATTAAACGGACCGGTGCGCATTACACGCCACGCGCCAACATTAGTCAACTGCGGCAGGCTTTTTATCTCAATGCGCCAGCCATTATCATCCGATAAATGCCAGTGAAACATATTGTATTTGTATTTCGCCATTTCATCAATATAATCCTTAACCACCTGTTTAGGAAAATAATGGCGGCTCACATCCAGCATTAATCCCCTCCAGCCAAAGCGCGGATAATCGGTAATATCAACAGCCGGGATACTCCAGGCAATGCCTGCAACCTGCGTTTTTGATTCAATGTCCGGCGGTAATAATTGCACTAAAGTTTGGATGCCGTAAAACAGTCCCTTATCACCATTAGCGGCAATGGTTATACGTGCGGTAGTTACTTTAAGCGTATAACCTTCTTCGCCAATTTTTGGGTCGGCTACCTTATTCAGTTTTAAGTGAATGGCCGATGCTGTTTTGTTAACGGTAGTAACCGGGATAGAAAAACCTGTCGGTGAATTAAGCATACCGGCCAATAGCCCGCCAATCCGTTTAGCTTCAGCGTCACCCGTGGGTATAATGATGCTTGTTTGTCGCGTTAGCTTAAAATGGCCGGGATAGCTTTTCAGCGAAACCGGTTGGGGAATCAATTGCGGCGTTTGTGCAAGGCACGTAAAAGCGGCAAATAAACTAAACACGAGGGTTAACAAGCCTTTGTTCATATAATTTGAGGTTAATGGTTAGCAGATATTATTTCAATTCTTTTCGCATCACATAATCGTTCATAAAATACGGCCCGATGGGGATATCTTCCTGGTAGGCTTCACTAAAGCCCATCTTTTCGTAAAAGCCTTTTGCCTTGTTGTAGCGGTTCACATTTAGTTCGAGGATATGTTTACCGGCTTTTAAAACTTTATCACTTACGGCATCTATCAATACCTTGCCGTAACCTTTGCCTTGTGTAGTGGGCAGGCAATAGAGTTTATGCAATTTGTAGATCTCCGCGTCCTCTTCACGTGGCGAAAATGCCGCGAAACCTACCGGCTCCTCATCTTCCAGCAGCAATAAATAGGTTTGTGTGTTGGTTGCTATTTGTTTACTGATCTTCTCTGCGGTATAGATCTCATTCAGCATAAAGCGGATCTGTTCTTCTTCCAGTATCGGTGTATAGGCTACCCACCAGGTTGTTTCGGCTATTTGAATAATGGTTTCAGTATCGGTTGGAGTTGCTGTTCTGATAGTGTACATTATTCAAATATAGAAGAACCGATGTAGAGGTGCAAAGGATTATGCCTCTACTTTGTCACTTCATTATTAAAAAGAGACGCGAGGTATCGCGTCTCTACATATATTCGTTCCTGTCTGTGGGAGACGCAAAATATTGCGTCTCTACGTGGAAAAAAATTAAAGCTGGCAATCAATCATTATCTTCATCATCAAACCGTGGCGTAAATGATGCGCTTTGTCCAACCGCGAAATAATCTTCCAGTTCGGCCAGGGTTGATGAACTGGTGGCAATATCTTTTATGATCCTGCCTTTTTCCATTAGCAATATGCGGTCGCATACATCGGTTACATGGCTCAAGTCGTGGCTTGAGATCAATGTGGTTACGCCCTGTTGTTTGTTGAGGTTCTTCAGCATATTCTTCAGCCTGATCTGTGTACTTGGGTCGATATTGGCGAAGGGTTCATCCAGCATCAATAGTTTGGGCTTTTGTAATAAGCAGGAGGCTATGCCTACTTTACTTTGATTACCTTTTGAAAGATCGCGGATATATTTCCCTTTTTTCAGTATCTCACCATTAAAGAAATCGCTCAATGTCGACAAGAAATCATCCACATGCGCCTGGGTTTGCTGGTGCAATCCGCCTATGAAGTAGAAGTATTCTTCGGGTGTAAGGTAATCAATCAGGAAGCCTTCATCCAGGTACGAAGCAGTATAATTTTCCCAGTTTTCGTGCCCGGCAACTATCTCGTCGTTTGATACTACTTCACCGCTTTCAGGTCGGATCAGGTCGAGCATCATCCGGAAAAGGGTTGTTTTACCCGCGCCGTTGTTGCCTACCAGGCCAATGCTTTCGCCTTTGGCAATTTCAAGCCTCGGCACATTAACAACCAGTACGTTATTGTATACTTTTTTAAGATCCGTTATTGTTATCATATTATTTGTTTCTAAAGCCTTCGGCGATGGTATATTTACGTTTATAAAAATCAGCTTCCAGTTTATTGATCCAGAAGTTGCGGGTAATAATCAGGCTTAAACCAGTAAGCGCCAGCAATGCTAGCCCCAGGTTAGGGCAGTTTAATAAAGAGAATGGCAGATAAATAATAAAAGGTGTTAAAAACAATGGCAAGGATATGATCCATTGTGTAGCCCCTACTCCTTCCCAGTTAAATGCCGCGCCTTTTGTAAGGTCGATACGCCTTGCATTACGGTTAGCGAAATATAGAATGATGGTTGTATTAACCCCCAAATTCCATAAATACATTACAAAATGGATAAGTAAAATACGCCAGCCAAAGTACACATAAGGTATAGTAACTATAAATGCTACTGTTGATACCAGCGTAAACAGCAAATATTTGGCCCGCAGAAAATCGTTAAACTTTAATTTATTTACCAGCAAGCCATCAAAATGTGCTGCCTGCCAGCTAAACATAAATTGCCCGTAGTTAATAATAAATATGCCCGTCATAAACATGCCTACAAATATTACAGGGTAATCGCTATGCTTTAAGCCGGGATTTCTGTAAAACAATAAGCCATAAAACAAGAATATGCAACTCACTTTTACAGCCGAGTTTGGCCGTTTATTCCGGAGGATCAGTTTTATTTCATTAGCCGCCAGGTCGCCCATTATGCCAAACCTGTTAAGGAAAGGGTATTCAGTACTGCTTTTGTGCGATGCTTTTTTGGTTGTGAGTTCTTCAAGGTACAGGTTCTGTTTAAGATACAGGAAGTTTATATAATACATTACAATGGCCAGCAAGAGCGGCAATAAAGCCAAAACAGGCATATTGATCATGTGACCGAAGAATATATAGGAAATATCCCTTACAGAGTAAATATGCCATACAAAATCGCCCACACATAGTAATACAAGCACACCGGTAGCTATCAGCATTATCCAACCGTTGAGGTTGGCTTTACGTTTAAGATATAATGCCAGGTAATTATTAAATATAGTGATGCCTAAAATTGATAGCACAAGTGCACCGCCAGCACCTGCGCCTGATTTTACAATGATCACCTCGAAAACAAACGGCAAAAAAAGCAGGAATGGAAGTATATTAAAGGCCGATATGATTGAGGTTGCCGCTAAATATCCTGCCAGCGAATTACGCTTTACAGGCAATTGCAGGTATGGCTGCACTTTTAAGGTGGGTAGTTCCTGTAATTGCATGCGCGATATCAGGTCGAACAAAAAATAAATGAGGATAATACCGCAAAAAGAGATAACAGTATCCTGCCCTGGAAATACCTTTGCCAATATGCGTGGCAGAAGAATACCAGCTGCCAGAACGTAAGCAAGGAGCAGCAGTATAAACACACCCATTATTATTTTTACAGCTATATTTTTACCTGTATTACGGGCGCGCCAAAAAGCTTTTAATTCATGCTGAAGGAAGGTTTTTATCATTGACAGGCTTGTGTTTAGGCCTTCAAGATACTAATATTTATATCTGTCGCCCCAAAGTTTCTTTAACTTCTCTTTGGCTTCCACCTCGCGGGCATTGTTACCCGGCTCGTAGATCCTCGTTCCTTTTAAGGCTTCGGGCAGGAAATCTAAGTCGGTAAAGTTACCCTCGTAGCTATGCGCGTATTTGTAATCCTTACCATAGCCTATGTTCTTCATCAACTTGGTTGGGGCATTGCGCAGGTGCAGCGGTACTGGCAGATCGCCGGTTTGCTTAACTAATGCAATGGCTGCACCAATAGCCGTAGTAGCCGAATTACTTTTGGGCGATGTTGCCAGGTAGATCACCGTTTGCGATAAGATCAATTGCGATTCCGGCATCCCTATCTTGTTCACCGCCTCAAAACAGGCTTGCGCCAAGAGCAGGGCATTTGGGTTGGCGTTACCTATATCTTCGGATGCCAATATCAGCATGCGCCGGGCGATGAATAACGGGTCTTCGCCCCCTACTATCATTCGCGCCAGCCAATAAACTGCGCCATTAGGGTCGCTGCCACGCATGGATTTGATGAATGCCGAAATGATATCGTAATGCTGCTCGCCCGCCTTATCATACAGGGCCATGTTCTGCTGCACATGCTCCAGTACATTCTTATTGGTGAGTTCTATCTTTTTGCCTTTAAAGGCGTTTATCAGCAACTCAAATATATTCAGCAGCTTACGGGCATCGCCGCCGGAGAGTCGCAGCAAAGCTTCATCTTCCTTTATCTCTATCTTTTTATCGCGCACCACCACATCTTCCTTCATCGCTTTGTTCAGCAGGTTCAGCAGGTCATCTTCTCCCAGCGATTGCAGGATATACACCTGGCATCGCGACAGCAAAGCCGAGATCACCTCGAAAGATGGATTTTCGGTAGTAGCACCGATCAGTGTAACCGTTCCCCGCTCAACCGCGCCCAATAATGAATCCTGCTGCGATTTGGAGAAACGGTGGATCTCATCAATAAACAGTATCGGCAATGTTTCGCCTTGTTCCTTCAATAGGGCAGCTTTTTCTATTACTTCGCGCACATCCTTAACACCCGAGTTAATCGCGCTCAGTGCAAAAAACGGACGATATAAAGTTTGCGATATGATATAAGCCAGCGTAGTTTTACCCACACCGGGCGGGCCCCAGAAGATCATTGACGGCAATACGCCCGATTCTATCGCTTTGCGCAAAACCGCGCCTTTACCTACAAGGTGCTTTTGCCCAACGTAATCGTCGAGTGTTTTGGGGCGCATGCGCTCGGCTAAAGGCGGCAGGTTATTCATAATGGTAAAAGTCGGAAATTAATATTAAATCCTAAAAAAATTAGTAATTTTAGATTAACAAACCAATGAGCGAACAGTTTACCCAAGCAACCTTTTATCCTATTTGTGATCAGCTTGCATCAATAGATGCCGATCTCGCCAACATTATCAACACTTATGGTTACCCGCCGTTATGGTCGCGGCCCAATACGTTTGAGACATTGGTACATATTATTTTGGAGCAGCAGGTTTCGCTGGCATCGGCGCTATCAGCATTAAACAAACTGAAGGAACGTGTACAGGAACTTACCCCCGCCCGTTTACTGTTACTTACTGATGAGGAAATGCGGGCCTGTTATTGCAGCAGGCAAAAGACAACCTACATCCGCTACCTGGCCGAAGCCCTGCTCAGCGGTCAGATCAATCTCGCCGAACTGGAACATCTATCTAATGATGAGATCCGTGCCAAACTCATCACCCTAAAAGGTATAGGCCACTGGACCATCGATGTGTATCTCATGTTCGTTCTGCAACGTGCCGATATTTTCCCTGCCGGAGACCTGGCCGCTGTAAATGCTATGAAACGGGTGAAAGGTTTACATAAAACTACTACTAAAGAGGAGTTGATCGACCTTGCCACCATTTGGCAACCCTATAGAACTGTGGCTACTATGTTGTTGTGGCATTTTTATTTGTCGCAATTGGCTGAAAGGAAGAAATAGTTCCCCTTTTCACTGGCTTCAGTTTGCAACTGAAATGCGAGTTTACCTATCATGCGCAGCCGCTCATTGCCGCGGAGGCTACTACTTTGTCTTGATACAAAAGCTAGCAAAAAATCAAGTCAGTAGATTAGGCTTCTTTGCCGCACGAGGCCATTGCCCCGCAAATCTGGCAAAACCTGGGCTGGAAAAGTTTGCGGCCATGTTACGCACACTGGCCCTGCACTGCAAAAATTTCCTATGCCCTGCCATTGCACACAAGGCCACCATCGTTTTACCAGCTTTCACCCGAAGCTGTTCTACTGACGGGGAAAGGAAAATAATTCCGCATCCTTAAAGGGGGTGCCTAATTGCGCTCGTCTGCGACGAGTGCTTAAAATGGGTTTGCGATTGCATCGCGTGGGTATTTAATAATTTATTTATCTGCCTGGTTTATTGCTATTTGCAGATATATTGATTTATAATTATATATTTAATAAATATTATAATACTACTTAAACACCTATCTCAAAATCATTTAAACATGAAAACGACAAAAACCTGGTCCTTTGTTTTAGCATTTCTATTTACCATTCTTTCTGTAAGCGTTATGGCTGCTGCATCTAAACCAGCTTCTCCGCCTGCGGGGTTTAAGCATCAGTATGCACAGGTAAACGGGGTTAAAATACATTATGTTATCGGTGGAAAAGGTGAGCCTTTATTACTGGTGCATGGTTTCGGGCAAAACTGGTATATGTGGAACCGTTTATTGCCCGAGTTATCAAAACATTTTACCATTGTTGCTCCCGATATGCGCGGGGTGGGGGAATCTGGCAAACCTGCCGGTGGTTATGATAAAAAAAATATGGCTGTAGACCTGCATGAACTGATGAAGAAACTGGGATATAACCATATTAACCTCGCCGGACACGATATAGGCCTCATGGTAGCTTATGCTTATGCGGCCCAATTCCCTGCCGATGTAAAAAAGGTAGCTTTAATGGATGCCCTGTTGCCGGGCATAGAACCTGTTTGGAGCCAGGTACGTGCGCAGGCCTGGTGGTTCGGGTTTTTCGGCATGCCACACTCAGGTGAGATTGTTGCAGGTAAGGCAGGATTATTCCTGACCAGTTTTTGGCCATTGGTAGGTTATGTTAAAAATCCGTTTACACAAACAGAGACAAATGAGTTTATCCGCGCCTATTCGGTACCGGGCGCAACAACCGGCGCTTTTAACTGGTTTGCTGCTTTCCCGCAGGATGCTAAAGATAATGTAGAGTTGATGAAAAAGAAATTGCCGATGCCTTTACTGGCCCTCGGGGCCGATCATTCCGCCGGATCATATTTAGCGGCACATTGCAGGTTGGTTGCCACTAATGTAAAAGAGGTGATCATTAAAGGTGCCGGGCATTGGGTGGTACAGGAACAAACAGCGCAAGTGCAAAAGGGGTTGTTGGATTTCTTTTTGAATTAAACGTATTGTTTTTAATTGGGTGTGCCGTGGTATGAATAGTATATTTTGGCACACCCCTACTACTGGCTTCAGTTTGCAACTGAAGCCTACGGATAACGATGCTTTTAGGTGCTGAAGATCTTTCAGTTTGCAACTGTATTACGGTATGCTTATCGCTCGTAGCCGCTCATTGCCGCGGAGGCTTAGTCCTTTTGTCTACGCCACAAAAGGACCAAAAAGGCTAGTCAGTAGAAAGGCTTCTTTGCCGCACAAGGCCATTGCGCTGCAAATCAGGCAAAACCTGGGCTGGAAACATTTGCGGCGATATTGCGCACACTGGCCCCCTTCGCTGCAAAAATTTCCTATGCCCTGCCTTTACGCAAAGGCCACCATCGTTTTGCCTGCTTTCGTCCGAAGCTGTTCTACTGACGGGGAAGGGAAATAAAACCCGTACCCCTCTCCGCGTCATTGCTGAGCATTAGCGTGGCAATCCCTAACTTTACAAAGCGGAATTGCTCTGGATTTTTCTTAAAGCGTTATCAAGCATTTTATAATCTGTAGGCAGAATAACTTTGTCGATTACTTTTTCTATCCACTTATCGAAACATTTTTTCATTAACGAAAACCCATCATTTGTCAGATCCGATGCCCTAATACAGGTACTTTCTTTCACTTGTTCGTTTTCGGCGAGAATTGTCCGTTTTGTTAAGTTATTGTTCTGAAAATATTCTATAATATTACTAAATGCTAAATACATAGTGTTGAATCAAATTCGTAATTTCTTTTTACTTGAGTAATCCAACTTACTTGTCCTATAATAAAATCATTTTCCATATCAATATTCCTCCCCTTCAGGGGGCCGGGGGGCTTACACATTAAACAACCCATTCCTTTCTTGCTCCTGATAATTCTGCACGGTTTCAATGGCGTTATCAATCACATCGCTTAGCGCGGTAATAAATGTGCCGGGTTTGGCCATGCTCATGGCGTGTTTAATGGCATCAATTTCTTTGGGTACTACTTCAAATTGTTTATTTTCATCAACAGATAATATACCCTCTTTCAGCAAGGCTAATATGTTTTCTTCCGTTCTGCCGCGCAGGTGTTTTTCCTGGCGGAGGATAATATAATCGAACATCTCTGCTGATATTTTACCCAGTTCGCGGATATCCTCATCGCGCCTGTCGCCCGTGCCGGCTATAATGCCAATTTTTAATGGTGAATCTATATGACTCAAAAATTCTTTTATGCCTTTATATCCATCCGGGTTGTGGGCAAAATCTATCATGAATTTAAAGTCCTTAAAATCAAAGATGTTCATCCTGCCCGGGGTCTGCGCTGCAGATGGGATAAAGGTTTCCAGCGAAATCTTGATATCCTCGGTCCTGAAGCCCCATAAAAATGCCGCTAAAGTTGCGGCCAGTACATTTTCGATCATGAACGGAACGGTACCACCAAAGGTGAGCGGAATTAAAACCGTGCGCTGCACGCGAATCTTCCAATCGCCTTTTAATATGGTGATGAAACCGTTTTCATACACACAGGCTATACCACCCTTTTTGCAATGCGCTTTTATTACCGGGTTCTTCTCGTTCATGCTGAAATAGGTAACGTTACAGTCGGCTTTTTTGCCTATGCGCACGCAATATTCATTATCAGCATTCAAAACAGCCCAGCCATTCTTTTTAACCGAGTTGATCACCACACTTTTTACACGGGTCAGGTCATCCAGCGTATGAATGTCCGACAAGCCCAAATGATCTTCCTGAATATTGGTAACCACGCCAATATCACAAAAACCAAAACCCAGGCCCGAGCGCAGGATACCGCCACGGGCAGTTTCCAATACGGCAAAATCAACCGTTGGGTCTTTCAGAATAAATTCGCTGCTTACCGGGCCGGTGGTATCGCCTTTAAGCAGCATGGTGTTTTGTACATAGATACCATCGCTGGTGGTAAAGCCTACGCGGTAGCCATTGTTTTTAACAATATGCGCAATAAGGCGGGTGGTGGTGGTTTTACCATTGGTGCCGGTTACCGCTATAATAGGTATCCGTGCCGATTTACCATAAGGGTACAGCATATCAATCACATGCCCGGCCACATTGCGGGGAATGCCCTCGCTTGGGGCAATATGCATGCGGAAGCCCGGCGCGGCGTTAACCTCTAACACAACACCACCGTTTTCGGTAAGCGGTTCGGTCAGGTTTTCGGCCATAATATCAATCCCGCATATGTCCAGCCCTATGATCTTTGATATGCGTTCGCAGATAAAAATATTCTGCGGGTGCACATGGTCGGTAACATCTACAGATGTCCCCCCGGTGCTCAGGTTGGCAGTCGATTTTACAAATACTTTTTCACCTTTTGCGGGGATCGTTTCCAACGTATAACCTTTCTTTTCCAGCAGGTCGAGCGTATCGCGGTCGACTGTTATCAACGTCAGCACATTTTCATGACCATAGCCACGACGCGGGTCGGTATTTTCTATATCGATGAGTTGTTGTATGGTGGATACGCCATCACCCTTCACATGCGCGGGATCACGTAAGGCGGCGGCTACCATTTTATTGTCTATTACCAATACCCTAAAGTCGTAACCGGTTACAAAGCGCTCCACAATTACCCGGCGCGAGATGCGGGCGGCAAACTCATAAGCGGCAACAGCATCCTCACGGTTTTTTATATTGATGGAAATGCCCCTGCCGTGGTTTCCGTCTAAAGGTTTAAACACCAATGGGAAACCCACTTCACGTATGGCCTTATCCACATCATCAACTGATGAAATAGTTGTACCTTTTGCAACCGGGATGGCCTGTTCTAATAACAAACGCTTGGTTTCTTCCTTATTGCTGGCAATGTCCACAGCTATACTACTGGTTTTTTCGGTCATGGTAGCGCGGAAACGTACCTGGTTTTTACCGTAGCCTAATTGCACCAGTGATTGCTTGTTCAGCCTGATCCATGGGATATCACGGGCGATGGCTTCTTCTACTATCGATCCGGTACTTGGCCCTAAGCGGGTAGCTTCGCGGATCTCGCGCATTTGCTGTATATCATACTCCAGATCGTAATTCTCGCCTGTTATTAATGCTTCAGCTATGCGTACCGATGCTTCGGCGGCGTAAATACCTACTTTTTCTTCCAGGTAAGTAAATACTACGTTATATACGCCCGGTTCTTTTGTTTCGCGGGTGCGGCCAAAGCCGGTATCCATGCCTGCAAGTGTTTGTATCTCCAAGGCGATGTGCTCTATCACATGCCCCATCCAGGTACCGGCAACAATGCGCTGAAAAAAGCCTCCCGGCACACCCGGTGAGCAACGGTGCTCATATAATGTAGGGATCAATTCTTTAAGCCGCTCATAAAACCCGTCGATCTTATTAGTAGGTTTATGCTCCAGTTCCTCCAGGTTCAGGCGCATTTGTATTAATTTTTTTCGGCTGGTACTCCAGATGTTCGGGCCTCGCAGTACTCGTATATTTTCGATCTTCATAAGGTCAATACTATTTAAAGGGCTTAAATCTACTCAAATCTAAGCTGTAACAAGCCAATTGTTTTTTTGATGAGAAAATATTAATATATATTTAATATTCGCCGCCTTTGTCGGTCATTTTATTTTAATTTGTGGATAGATAATGAGTGAATTAGCGAATTAGTGATTGAGCGAATTTTTTATATCCATAATTAGGGTTATGAACGATGAGCCATTAACTCACTAATTTACTCAATCACTAACTCACTAAATAAACACAATGACGCCCAAAGGTAAACTGATCATAATAGGAGGTGCCGTTGATATGGGAAGTAATATCAGCGCACAGGAGAACATTTTACAGCCTAATTATATCAAGTTTTTTGAGCAAGGCATTCTAAAGCGGATCATCACTGAGTCGGCAAAGCACGAGGGTTCAAAAATTGAGGTGATCCTTACCGCATCGCAAATCCCCGAATTGGTGGGCGATGAATACATCAAGGCTTTTAACCATCTTAACGTTACCCATATTAATGTGCTGGATATCCGCACACGTGAGGATGCAGGCAAAAAAGAATACCTCGACCGCATCCGTGAAGCAGATGTAGTGATGTTCAGCGGCGGCGATCAGCTTCGCCTGAGCGCCATATTTGGCGGTACCCAGTTTTTACAGATCCTTAAAAAACGCTATCAGAATGAGCATTTTGTTATCGCGGGCACATCAGCGGGCGCGGCGGCAGCTTCGGCACATATGATCTATCGAGGCAGCAGTAATGAGGCGCTCATCAAAGGTCACGTACAAATTACCGCAGGGCTAGGTTTCATCGATTCTGTTTTTGTTGATACCCACTTTGTACAGCGCGGCCGTATAGGCAGGCTGCTATACGCAGTTGCCAGCAACCCCGGTATTTTAGGGATAGGTTTGGGCGAGGATGCAGGTTTACTGATCACAGAAGGCACCATGATGGAAGCCATTGGCTCCGGACTGATCATTTTGGTTGATGGCCGCAGTATGGTAGCCACCAACATATACGAGGTAGAAATGGGTTCGCCGGTATCCATCGAGAACCTGAAAGTGCATGTAATGTCTATCTACGATAAATACGATCTGAAACAAAACAAACTCATCATCAAAAAAATTGTTAAGATAGAGGACGGCGTATTTATAAAAGCTGGCGATAGTGATTTGAAGAGATAGAATAAAAAGGGCTAAGTGCGTCAGGTTCCTCTCTTGAAAGGGGCATGGGTGTGTAAGTACGGCTAATTGAGGTGGCAGGTCCGCTTCTATAGCTGACTCACCCGGTCTTTGCTTCGCTCAACCATCCTCTCTATCGCAAGCGATAAAGAGGGTTAAAGAAAGGAGTTCACCTCTTTGCGCGCAGCGGAGAGAGGGTCGAAGAGTGAAACGAAGTCGGGGTGAGTTAAACGAAGCGCGTTTTACCCCACCCGGCCTCCCCTAAGCTTAGGGAGGTATCGACAAAGGAGACGGAGGGGTAACGCGTTAGGGATAGCAGCGGATACCGGCCAGAGCCTAAGGCTTGTGCAGTATAAGCGGATAGCCCGGCCGCAGGCAACGCCCAAAATGAATTAATGACCTTAACTAATTAAACATAATCCCGGCTTAAGTAAAATAAACAATTTAGGCCGAAGCCAGAAAAATATAAACCAAAAATATCCCCGGGCTAAAGCCACGGGGAAATGAAATTTTAAGCAGGCATAGTGTCCGCACCGTGCCACTTACAACAATATACCCCATGAAATTAATCATCCACGGCGGCTTCTTTAGCGAATCGCAAACCAACCAGGAAGTTAAAAAAGCCAAGCAAGAGGCATTGAAAGAGATTGCTGAACTTGGTTACAAATACCTGCAGGATCATACCGCGCTCGAGACGGTTGTTTACACTGTGGCCCTGCTTGAGGATTGCGAACTGTTTAATGCAGGTACCGGCTCGCAGATCCAAAGCGACGGCAAGATCAGGCTCAGCGCATCACTCATGGATAGCAAAACCTCACGGTTTTCGGGTGTTATAAATGTGGAGGATATAAAAAACCCCATCTGTGTAGCCGAAAAGCTGCTGAATTATGAAGACAGGGTATTAAGCGGCAAAGGCGCGCAAGATTTTGCCCGTGAAAATGGGTATGATTATTATAATCCGGAGATCCCTCAGCGCCGTAAAGAATATGACCAAAAACTCAGCGATTCCATTCGCCTCGGCACGGTGGGTTGCGTGGCGCTTGATGTTTATGGCGATCTGGCAGCAGCAACTTCAACCGGTGGTAAGGGCTTTGAAATACCCGGCCGTGTAAGCGATTCGGCAACTGCGGCAGGCAATTATTGCAATAGCTTCGCGGGGATCTCCTGTACCGGTGTGGGCGAGGATATTGTGAGCGGCGCGGTAGCCTCAAAAATTGTTACACGGGTTACTGATGGAATGCCGTTATTCTTCGCGACAGAGAAAACTTTGGATGAATTGAAGCCCTTCGACGGCTTTGCCGGCATCATCGGTATAGCAGCCAATGGCGACATCTATCATGCTGATACGCACCCCTATATGGTGTGGGCACTGCACGATTCCCAGGTGCAGGTTTTTGAATAATCGTATTTTAATAATTATCTTGCATAATATTAATTAGTATATTTGCGTTCTGGTTAATGCAATTAAATCCAAGAGAAACAATACGTTGAAGAAATTTTTGCTGATCATTGTTCTGTTCACCTCAATAAGCTATTCGGCTTCGGCCCAGTGGTGGAAAATTAGCATACTAAGGCATCGCTACCCGGCAATTACGCTGGTGAAAGATAACCCTGCCGCGCGCCTGCATTTTCCTATCCCAAAACTTGCTGCAACCAAAATAAAACCATTCACCCTAAAGGAAAGTGATTTTAGCATTGAACTGGCCGAAGACGCGCTCATTAAAACCGCGCAGCACAACATGCGCTTCAGGATCTACAACGAGGCCAGCTATAACTTTAGCGCCCTCGCAAAGCTATATATCAAACAAAACCGCTATTCCGAAGCTAAATGGTACCTGCTGCAAAGCAATTCTATAGCACGCGCGGAAAATGATAACAAACATATTATTGCCAACCTAATGGACCTGGCGCTGATAAAGGCCGACATGGGCGATATTGTTATGGCCCAGCAGGACCTTACAGAGGCTTACCAACTGGCTGATGCCCAATGCTGGAGGGCCGATATGGCTAATATTGATAAAGAAGTAAAATACATACAATTAAACAGAACTACCGCCTCAAAAACTGAACTCCGTTATGATGATGCCGTTATGGCTGCTATTTTAGCCACTGCCGCTGCTAATGCTAAAAAAACTGATTGATTTATTTTGTTCGCCATTGTAACAATAAGGTAAAATGCCCGTCTTACTTATTAAAAAATCAAACATTATTGTAATATTGTTATTTTAAGTACGAGGCAGCTTTA